>LNFM01002872.1_pt1 | contig 35366 bp, 34 predicted proteins | sample 596031 | NCBI WGS metagenome assembly LNFM01 (sample SAMN04254537, study PRJNA301005) | activated carbon metagenome | isolation source: dual media filters at the Ann Arbor, Michigan drinking water treatment plant | place: USA: Ann Arbor
CTGGGGCGGGCGTGGCGCTTTGGCCGACACGGGGGATGGGTCAGGGATTCTTCAGGTGACAGAGCGGGTGCGGAGGACCAGAGTGCTGCCGGAAGCGGGACCTGATCCCGCAGCATCAAAGGAATGACCCGATGTCCTTGCGCCTGTTCGGCCTGCCGCTGGCCCTTGTTGCGACGACCGGCGTGGCGCTGGCTTGTGGCGGGGCGCCGATCTGCACGGTGGCCGATCCGACCGGCACGCCGCTGAACATCCGGCTGTCGCCCAACGGACCTGTGGTCGGGGCCGCGAAGAACGGGACGGAATTGGTCTTCATCGAGCACCGCGAAGTGGACGGCAAGCTTTGGGCGCTGGTCGAGCGGTTCGAGGACGGTGAGCTGGCGGCCGATTTCGACGGAGCCTGGGTCTTTGGCGCCTATCTGAACTGCGAGGCGACAACCAAGGGCCTGCCCGCCGAGCCCTATGCAACCTCGGTCGATCCGATCGCCTGCAAGGTGGCGGACCCGACCGGCACGCCGCTGAACACGCGCGATGCACCGGGGGGAGAAATTTTCGCGACGTTGCGCAACGGCACAACGGTCCGCGCCATCGCCCAGACAGGGCACAAGGGCAAGCAATGGGTCTATGTCGAGAAATGGACCGGCGACAATGCGGTGGGCTGGGTTTTCGACGATTACATGGCCTGTGCCGAGGAAGAGAGCCACTAGGCGCGGGCGGAGTTTTCGAAAACTCCGCGCCGGAGCCTTTGAAGGCTCCGGTCCGATTTCTTTGAAGAAATCGACGCGGTCCTAGCGGAAAAGGACCAGTGCCGAAGGGCTCCACGCGACGCGGACCTTGGTGCCGACGTCGAGGACCGGACGGCCGGGGACGTTGCGCATCGAGAGGCGCACTTCGACATCGGTGCCGCCAAGGTAGACGTCGTAATAGGTCATGTCGCCGAAGTAGATCACTTCGTCGATGACGCCGTCAGTTTCCCGCTCGGGCGCTTTCTGGTCGTCGTAGAGCAGGGTCAGCGTTTCGGGGCGCAGGCCGACGACGGGCGACTCCCCGGTCTTGGCGGGGGCCTGGGCGATGTCCAGCATGGCCCGGCCCAGACCTTTGGCATCGACCTCGACCGCGTTGCCGGTTTCCGAGACGATCTCGGCCGGGATGAAGTTCATCGTGCCGATGAAGTCCGCGACCTTGCGGGTCGCCGGGCGGCGATACAGGGTTTCGGGGTCGGCCAGTTGCGCGATCTCGCCTTCGAACATCACGGCGATGCGGTCGGACATGACCAGCGCCTCTTCCTGGTCGTGGGTGACAAGGATGAAGGTGATCCCGACCTGACGCTGCAGCTTGATCAGTTCGACCTGCATATGCTCGCGCATCTTCTTGTCGAGCGCGGACAGGGGTTCGTCGAGGAGGAGGACCTTCGGCTTCAGGATCAGCGCACGGGCAAGGGCCACCCGCTGGCGCTGGCCGCCAGACAGGGCGTGGGCCGCGCGCTTGCCATAGCCCTTGAGGCCCACCTGCTCCAACGCCTCGGCCACGGCCTGGGCCTTTTCCTCTTTCGAGCGCGGGTCCTTGCGCAGGCCGAAGCCGACGTTTTCCTCGACGCTCATGTGCGGGAAGATCGCGTAGGACTGGAACACCATGTTCGTGGGCCGGGTATTGGCGGCAACGTTCGCCATGTCCTTGCCGTCGATCATGATCACGCCCTGATCAATGCCTTCAAACCCGGCGATGGTGCGCAGGAGCGTGGTCTTGCCGCAGCCGGACGGCCCCAGAAGCGAGAAGAACTCACCGGCCTTGATCGTGCCGTTGATCCCGCGCAGGGCGTGGTAGTCGCCATAGTACTTATGGACGTCCTTGAATTCGATCATCGTGGGTTGGTCTTGGGACGTCACAGGAAGCCTCCGGAATCTTTGCCGCCGGCCTTGGCGATGCCACGGCGGCGCATGTACTCGGCAAAGCCGAGCAGGATGATCGAGAAACAGACAAGCACGGTCCCCAGCGCCAGCATCGAGGGCACTTTGGCGGGGAAACGGAACTGGCCGAAGATGTAGACCGACAGGATCGGCTGGCCTGACCCCAGGAAGTTCGAGATGATGAATTCGTCGAACGAGATGGTGAAGCAGATCAGGAACGAGGCCATGATCCCGGGCATCACCAGTGGCAGGACGATCAGGCGGAACGTGCTCCAGGTCGTCTCTCCCAGGTCCATCGCCGCCTCTTCCAGCGAGCGGTCAAGGCTTTGGAAGGCCGAAGTCAGGATGGCGACGGCGAAGGGGGTGCAGATCAGGACCTGCCCGACGATCACCGTGAACAAGGACAGGGGCACGCCCATCGACAGAAGCACCACCAGAAGAGCCATGGCGACGATCATCTCGGGCAGGACGAGGGGCAGCATGATCAGGCCCATCAGCGGCGCCTTGCCGGGGAAGCGGTAGCGGACAGAAGCCCGGGCGGCGAAGATGCCAAGGATGGTGGAGAGCGTGGCGACCGACAGCGCGATGATCAGGCTGTTCTTGGCGGCGATGCGCAGGTTCTGGTCGGCGAACATCTCGGCAAACCAGCCGGTGGTGAAGCCTTGGAGCGGGAAAGCCACGACCTTGCCGTCGTTGAAGGCGAAGATCGGCAAGAGAAGGATCGGGCTGTAGAGGAACAGAAGGTAGAACAGCGTGAACGCGCGCAGGTACGGGGCTTTCATTTCTGGCCTCCGATGTAGCGGCGGTTCCACAGCACGAAGATGACCGAGACCACCGCGACCATCAGCATCGAGACCACCGCGAAGGCCGAGCCCTGCGGGAAGTTCTGCAGTTTCAGAAGCTGGGTTTCGATCAGGTTGGCGATCATCGGTTCCTTGCCGTCGCCGACCAGTTCCGGCGTCACATAGTCGCCGACCGTCGGGATGAAGACGATGAGGGCCGCCGCGATCACACCGGGCATCGACAGGGGCAACGTGACGCGCAGGAAGGTGACCCAGCGGGATTCGCCAAGGTCCTGGCCCGCCTCAAGCAGGCTGCGGTCGACCTTTTCCAGGCTGACGAAGATCGGCAGGACCGCGAAAGGGGCGTAGGCGTGGGCGAGCACGATGATGATCGACAGGATCGAATAGCTGGCGATGTTCAGGGGCGGAATGCCGAGGGAGGCCAGCGCCGAGTCGACGATGCCGCCGTAGCCGAGGATGACGAACCACAGGCTGACGCGGATGATGTAGCTGGTCCAGAACGGGATGGTGATCAGGAACAGCCACAGGCTTTTGCGTTCCGGCCTGACGTGGAAGCTGACGAAATAGGCAACCGGATAGGCCAGCATCACGGTGATGAAGGTCACAGTCAGCGCGACCAGCAGCGACTTCAGGAGGATGTAGCCATAGACCGTTTTCGAGGCGAGTTCGGTGTAATTCTCGACCGTCAGGGGGAAGGACACATTGCCCCGCCCGCCAGTCATCACCGAATAGATCAGCACGGTGGCCAGCGGCACTGCGAGGAGGAGAATCACGTAGATCGCTGTCGGACTGATCAGCTTGAGGCCGGCCTTGGCCTCGGAATTTGGCATCGCAGCCATCTTGCCCCCAACCTTCCCTGTCGGACCGGCTGCGCTTTGGCAGCCTTGTGATTTTGATCAAAACTAGACCAGTCGATCACGTTTAGGCAAGAGGGCCATCAATCGGCAGTGAAATCAACCCTGCTGGGCTGGCGGACCGGGGCGAATGGCTGCGCCCCGGTCCGGTTGCAGGTCACGAGGCGACGCGTTCGATGGCGATCGCCCGTTTCTTGAGCTCGTCGTAAAGTGTGGGAATAACCCGGATCGAGCCGACCGCGACGCGGAGGGCTTCACTGATGCGGGCTTCGGAAGGGTCGGTGGTGGCAACGCGCCAGATCATCCGGCGTGCGACGCCGTCGTCATAGACGATTTCAGTGCTGCCGTGGCGGTTCTTGCGCCAACCAAGAAAATCCGCGCCGCCGTGCGGCGCGTGGAAGGTATGTTGAAGTCCCATTTTTCGGGCTCTCTTTTTTACTGCTCGTGGCGGCACGGTGCGGCAAGGGATGCCTTCGGGTCAACCTGTGACCCGGGCAAATCCGCGTGAGCGAGTCCGAATTGCAACAGGTCCGGAATTTCAGACCAGAAGGTCGGAGGGCGGCCGGGCGAGAAGGTCGGCCAGCGTGCGCATGGCGGTCTCGAACGCCTCCCGCGGGAGGCTGGCGGCAATGGCGATGCGGACGGCATTCGGGGCGCGGCCGTGGACCAGCGCATATTCGTCGGCGGACCGGACAAGGACGCCCCGCGCCTCGGCCGTGCGGATGAAGGTCGAGGCGCGCCAGCCCTGTGGCAAGCGAAGCCAGACAAAGGGCACGCCGGGCTGCCAGCCAAGGTCGAAGACGCCAAGGTGGTTGACCAGGATCTGCTGGCGGGCGGCGAATTCGGTCTGCACCCGTTCGCGGATCTGGGCGGCGGCGCCGGACTGGAAGAGACGGAGCATCATCTCGGCCACCGGGCGCGACAGCGCGAAAAAGCCGTGCTGGGCGGTCAACCGCCCGGCCTCGCCCATCCCCGCCGGGCAGATCACATAACCAAAGCGCAGGGCGGCCGAGAGAGTCTTCGAGACCGAGCCGACCAGCCAGACCCGCTCGGGGGCCAGCGCGCGCAAGCTGGGGATGTCGGAGGTGGCGACGGAATAGCAATCGTCTTCCAGCACCTGAAGGTCGTAGGTGCGGGCGATCTCGGCGATCTCTTGCCGCCGTTTCACCGGCATCCGCCCGGTGGTGGGGTTCTGCGCCTCGGTCGTGAGGCACAGGACCTGCGCGCCGTGGCGGCGACAGGCGGCCTCAAGCGCTGCGGGCACGATGCCGTGTTCGTCGACCTCGACCGGCACGACCTCGGCCCGGGCGGCGCGGGCGGCGTAGCGAAAGCCGGGATAGGCGAGTTCTTCGATCAGGACGACAGGGCGTTCGCCGCGCAGGCAGCAGTCGAAGATCAGGTGGATCGCATTCTGCCCGCCATGGGTCAGCGCCACGTCATCCGGCCCGATCGGCCCAAGGATGCGGTCGCCCATCCAGTCGACGACTTCGCGGCGGAGCGCCAGCTCTCCGCTCTGGCTGGTGTAGTCAAGCCAGCCCTGCCCCGTGCCCTCGGCCATCTCCAACAGCGCCTGCCGGAAGGCCTGGGATTGTCCCATGTCGGGCACCTGCGGCGCGCGCAGATCGACAAGGCCGGTCGAGCCTCCGGTGATCCGTTCGGCATACAGCGGCTGGGTCGGACCAAAGCGCGGCGATTGTGCCGCTACAAATGTCCCCCGCCCCACCGTGGCCGCCAGCAGCCCCTCTTGTGTGGCAAGCTGGTAGGCGCGCGCCACGGTTCCAGGCGTCAACTGCAGGCGCCAAGCCAGATCACGCACGGTGGGAAGCTGCGAATTCGCCGGCAGATCACCGCAGCGGATCGCATCACGCAGGGCACGGGACAGGGCCAGATACTTCGGGCCGGGGAATTGAGTCAGATCGGGAGACCAACTTGTACCAGTCACAATAATCCTCTGGCGACTCATTCGGGAAATTCGCTAGATTGTTCTTACCGAAACACAGGCATTGTATCAACACAAATCACAGGAGGCACAAATGCCCCAGACCCAGATTTCCCTGTCCCTTCCCCGCCGCGGCGCTTTTCTGGCCCGCCTGGTTGACACTGTCCGGACCGCAGCCCTGCGCCAGCGTGAGCGTCGGCAACTGGCCGCGCTTGACCCGCATCTCTTGCGCGACATCGGACTGGATTCGCAGACGGCCGAGAGCGAGTGCGCCAAGCCGTTCTGGAAGCCCTGATCACGACATTCCCCGAGCGATCTTTCGCTCTTACCCCTGAACTGGGCCGGGTCAAACCGGCCCATCTTTTTTGGGCCCTCAGGCGCGGGACGGATCGCGGGCGACGATCTCTTCCATCCGGTCAAGGATCGCGGCATCCGGCGGCACCGACAGCAGCGGCACCAGCTCGCGGATCGTCCCCTGCCCGCAATCCCACCAGCGCAGGGCGTGGAGCCTGCGACTGATCGCTTCGTCAAAGCGCGGCTTGATCAGCCGGGCCGGGTTTCCGCCCCAGATCTCGTAAGGGCCGACAGATTTGCCAACGGTCGAGTTCGCCGCAATGACCGCACCATCGCCGATGGTCACGCCGGACATGATGGTGACGTTCATCCCGATCCAGACGTCATTGCCGATGGTCACGTCGCCATTGGTGTGCGGATGTCCGACGATGTCGCGACCGCCGAAGGCTCCGACGAAGACATGGCCGAAGGGATAGGTGGTGCCCCAGTCAACGCGGTGGTTGCCGCCGAGATAGACGGTCATGCGTCCCGAGACCGAGCAGAACGACCCGATCTTGAGGTTCGCCCCCTCACGCCACTGCATGATGGCAAGCTTTTTGGTGCCATAGGTGAAGCGGCCGATCTCGACCTGCGAATTTCCGACATTGTAGCGGGTGACGCCGTCGCTGGACACCTCTGCCGGGCTGGCGTGATCGTCTTCGCTGTCCATTTTGCCCCAAGCCGTTGGAATTCGTGCCAGAGTGCCGTTCCGCCTTGCGTTGCGCAAGTCCAGAGCGACGTGTCCAAAACGTGGACCCCCAACGAAAAACGCGGCGCCGAGGCACCGCGTTTGTCTGGATCGGATCGAAAGCGTTTAGCGCTTCGAGAACTGGAACGAGCGGCGGGCCTTCGGCTTGCCGTACTTTTTCCGTTCGACGACGCGGCTGTCGCGGGTCAGGAAGCCTGCGGCTTTCAGAGCACCGCGCAGGGCGGGTTCGTACAGCTGCAGCGCTTTGGAAATGCCGTGCTTCACTGCACCGGCCTGGCCGGAAAGGCCACCGCCAGCGACAGTCGCGTAGACGTCGAACTGGCCTTCCACGTTCGCCACGGTGAAGGGCTGCTTCAGGATCATCTGCAGCACGGGACGGGCGAAGTAGACCGCCATTTCCTTGCCGTTGACCACGACCTTGCCGGAACCGGGCTTGACCCAGACGCGGGCGACCGCGTCCTTGCGCTTGCCGGTCGCGTAGGAGCGGCCGAGCTTGTCGCGGACCGCAACGCGGGGAGCAGCTTCGACGGCGGCAGGTGCCGAACCGACAGCCGACTTCAGGTCATCGAGAGATTTGATATCGGCCATGATCACGCGCTCCGGGTGTTCTTCGGGTTCAGGACCTTGACGTCCAGAACGGTGGGCCGCTGTGCTTCATGCGGATGGGCGGCCCCGGCGTAAACGCGCAGGTTCGTCATCTGCTGACGGCCCAGGCGGTTGCGGGTGATCATGCGCTCGACGGCCTTTTCAACCACACGCTCGGGGTGGTTGCCCTCCAGCACCTGCCGCGCGGTGCGCTGCTTGATGCCGCCCGGGTGGCCGGTGTGCCAGTAGTAGATCTTGTCGTTGCGCTTGTTGCCGGTCATCTGCACCTTGTCGGCGTTGATGATGATGACGTTGTCACCCATGTCCATGTGGGGGGTGAAGGTCGGCTTGTTCTTGCCGCGCAGGATGTTGGCGACGATCGTGGCGAGGCGACCCAGAACAACGCCCTCGGCGTCGATCAGGATCCACTTCTTCTCGATGTCCGCCGGAGTAGCGGTAAAGGTTTTCATCGTGGTTCCCAGCGAAGAGGGAGGCAGAAGTGCCCCCGGAATCTCGGATGCGGGCTTATCGCCGAAGGCTGATGCACGGTCAAGCGCCACAACCAATATTTATTCGTGCCAAATCAGTGCTTTATAAGAACGGTATCATAATACCCCAAGCCATGGGATTGCTCTTTTCTCAAATACTCTCGCCGAAGGCCGTCCGAGCCGGTTGGCCGGAACGGCCAGAGGCGAGACAAATGGCTTGCGCCTGCCAAGGCGCTCAATCTGGTTACCGCAGCTTCGGTGGGCGCGCGGGGTCCATGCCGGGCGCGGGCGGGGTCAGGTCCTGCACTTCCGGCACGGGCAGATCAAAGCGCAAGCCGACGCGGGCCATGGCCACGGCGGCCGGGTCGCCCGCGCGCAGGAAGACCACATCCAGCTCGCCCGCCTCGATCCCGGAGAAGACCAGCGCCTCGTTCATCGCGCGGGCGAGGGCGGCTTCGGCGCCTTCGGCTGCATCCAGGACCGCCAGAAGATGCCCGCGCCGACCGTCACGGTAGACCACCCCGGCCAGAAGGGCTGCGGTGGCAAGGCCCCCTGCCCGCGCCAGTTTCGCGTCCAGGGCGGCGATCACCGCCGCGGGGACAGTGGGCTGCACAAAGGACTCGGGCTGTGCCTCGACCTCTTCCGGCCCGCTGTCCAGCGTTTCTGCCAGCCAGTCCATCGCTTCGGGCGGCAGCATCATGGACGAGGGTGCCACGCCAAGGTTGACCCCCATCCCGATCCCCTGCCCTTTCAGAAGGCCCGCAATCACCCGGCCCGGCAGGGCGGCATAGGGGGCGATCCCGCCGGTGAAGCTTGCCAGCCGTTCTTCCCGGTCGAAGACCAGCACCACGGGGCCGTCCTCAAGGTCGAAGACCTTTGGCTCGACGCTCTCGCCCACGGCCTCGCGTTCCAGGAGGATCACCATCTCGCCATCGGCGAGGCGTTCGAAAAAGCGCAAGCGCAGCGCCTCGTTGTCGGGGTCGGCCGAGACGGCGGCGTGGGCGGCATCAAGCAGGGTGACGACATCAGACATCGAGGACCTCCCGCACCCGGGCGCGCAGAACTGGAAGGAGATCGGTCTCGAACCAGGGGTGACGTTTCAGCCACCCCGTATTCCGCCACGAGGGATGCGGCAAGGGAAAGACGCCGCGCGCCGCCGGTCCGCGCCAATCGGCCACGGCTAGCGTGACATCACGCAGACCCAGATGCCAGCGGATCGCAGCGCCGCCGACAAGGAGGGTCAACGGCACCGCCCCAAGGTCGGCCATCACCCGCTCCCGCCAGGTTGCGGCGCAGATCGGTGGCGGTGGCAGGTCCGCACCCTTGGCATCGTAGCCGGGAAAGCAGAAGGCCATCGGCACGATCGCGATGCGGGAAAGGTCGTAGAACTCGGCCGCGCTGACCCCCATCCAGTCCCGCAACCGGTCGCCCGAACGATCGGTGAAGGGCTGGCCGCTGTCATGCACCCGCGCGCCGGGGGCCTGGCCGGCGATCAAAAGCCGCGCGCCGGGGCGGAACCAGACCACGGGACGCGGCTCATGCGCGGTCACCGTCGCGGCAAAGCGCGTGGCGCAAAGTCGGCAGGTCCGGATGTCGTCGGCAAGGTCCATCACCCGAAAGCTGGTACCTTCTGCAAGCGGGCGCAAGCGGCGATCCCTGCCGGTTTGCAACGCGGCCATTGCGGGTATCGGGATTCCCAGTCAAATGGCCGATAGACACCGGCGGATCCTGCCCCATGTATCGCGTCTCTTCCTTCGTGCCCCGATTTGCCCAGGCGCTGCTGGGTGGTGCCATCCTGGCGACGCTTTGGGTCAACTTTGCGCCCTCCAGCTATTACGACAGCATCGAGTGGCGGCTTCTGGATCTGGACCTGCCGGGCTGGCTGGCCCCGCTGCCGATCAGCCTGACGCCGATGGGACTGGTTTCGAACGTGCTGATGGCGCTGTTCCTGTTCAGCATCGGCAAGGAGCTGTGGGAGGCGCTGACACTGGAGCATGGCGCGCTGCAGGGTCGGCAGGCGATCCTTCCGGTGGGGATGACGCTGGGCGGCATGATCGGCGCGGCGCTGGTCTGGGTCCTGGTCGGCAGCCTGATCGAGACCGCCGAGGAGGCCGGTTTTGCGACCGGTTGGCAGGTGCCGCTGGGGTCTGACGTGGTGCTGTGCTATCTGGTCGGGCGGGCGATCTTTCCGCGCGGGCATCTGGCGCTGCATCTGCTCCTCCTTCTGGCGATTGCCACCGACATTCTGGCGCTGCTGATCACCGGGCTGACGCATCCCACGGTATCGCTGCGGCTGGCCTGGCTGATCCTGCCCTTGGTCGCCGCGCTGGCGGTCTGGCAGCTCTACGGCCGCGCCCCGCCGCCCGGCGCACCCGAAAGGGAGCGGCGCGCGCGTGACCGGCTGTTGCCTTACATTCTGGCGGGCATCCTGTCCTGGATCGGCGTTGCAGCCTCGGGCCTGCCGCCGGCGCTGGGGCTTCTGCCGGTGATCCCGGCCATCGCTCATGCCGACCGCAGCTTTGGCCTGTTCGCCGAGGTCGAAGAGCTGTTGCACGACCCCCTGAACCGGCTGGCGCAGGCCTTGGCCTGGCCCCTGACGGTGATCCTGTTCCTGTTCGGCTTGACGCGGGGCGGAGTCGACCTGTCGGCCTTTGCGCCAACCACGGTGACCACGCTGGCCGCGCTGTGGCTGGGGCGGCCGCTGGGGATGCTGATCCTGGGCCTGGGCCTGATCGCGGCCCTGGGGTTGCGCCTGCCGCCGGGGGTCAGCCTGCGAGACATCCTGCGCGTCGTCCTGATCCTTGCCATGGGCTTCACCGTGCCGGTCCTGGCCCTGGAAGACTCCCTGCCCGGCGGCGCGATGCAGGAGGCGGCTCGGCTGGGACTTGCGCTAAGTCTTGTCGCCGGCGCTTTGGCCTTGCTTACCCGGCCGCGCAGGCGCAACACGGGTGTGTGAGGCATGCGCCTTTCCCCGCCCGTCGGGGGTCTGTTGCCTGCCCCGGCCCTTTTAAGGCCACAAACCGGATGTTAACGATATGCCACTAATCAGGACGCAGACGCCTGAACGTGGGGCGCCGAGGCAACGATGATCGAGTTTCGAAATGTGTCCAAGTCGTTCTGGACCGGAACGCAGCGGAAGGTGATCCTTGACCGCGCCTCGTTCCGGGTGGATCTCGGCAATTCCATGGGCATCCTGGCCAGCAATGGCGCAGGCAAGACCACGATCATCAACATGATGGCGGGCCTGGAAAAACCCGATGAGGGCACGATCAAGAAGACCTCACGCGTGTCCTTTCCGCTGGGCTTCATGGGCGGCGTGAACAACAAGCATTCGGCCAAGGAAAACTGCCGCTACATTGCGCGGCTGTACGGCCTTGACCCCGATTATGTCGAAAGCTTCTGCCGCTGGGTCTGCGGGCTTGGCGAATATTTCGAGATGCCGCTGGCCACCTATTCCTCGGGGATGCGCAGCCGGTTCTCGTTCTCACTGCTCTTGTCGATCGAGTTCGACATCTACCTGATCGACGAAGGCATGCCCGCCACCGCCGACGTCGAGTTCAACCGCAAGGCCGGGAACATCCTGCAGGAACGCCTGAAGAAATCCACGGTCGTCATCGTCTCGCACTCCCCCAAGACGCTGGAGAAGTTCTGCCGCTCGGCAGCTGTCCTGAAGGACGGAAAGCTCTATCAGTTCGAGACCCTTGAAGAAGCGAAACGTCTTTATGACTACCAATCCTAAGGCTGCCCGCTACAACGTCCGCCGCGTCGACCGGCCCGCCCCTTCCGACGGAAATGCGGACGGCGCGGGGCTGTTTGACACCCAGGAAGACGGTTTCGGGAACATGGATTTCCGCCGCGACGAAGATCGGCCTGCCCCGCCGCAGGGCGACACGGACGCGCAGACGGAACGGGCCGAACTTTCAGGTGCCGAGGCGGCCGCGGCGATGGCCATGCGGGGCGAAGCGGTCGATCCAGGCGCGCCAGGCGTGCAGCAGCCTGCCCCAAAGGCCGAAACCCCCGAGCAGATCGAGGCGGCGATTGCCGCGATTGCGGCGGAAGGTCTGACCAGCCGCCAGCTCCGCCGCGCGCTTCTGATCGCACAAAAGCACGCGATCACGCCGAAATCGGAGTATGACGCGGTCCGCCTCCTGCGCGAGGCTGGGATCGACCCGTTCTCGCGGGCCTCGATGCTGCGGATTGTCACCTCCGAAGTCGAAACCCCGCCGGTCGAACTTGCCCAACCCCCGCGCGAGGGAAGTCGCGAGCTGACGCGGCTGCCGGGCGATACGGTGCAATTGCCGAAACGCACGAAACCGGTCGCAGTGCCCTCGACCGAGCAGCGGGCCGAAGTCAACCAGGCGGCCGAGATCCTGCGGATGCAGAAGGACATCGCACGGCGGCGGCGGCGGCGTCTGGCGCTGCTCTGTGCCCGGATGTTCGCTTTCGTCCTCTTGCCGACCTTCCTGGCCGGCTGGTATTTCTACATGGTCGCGACGCCGATCTATTCGGTCCGGTCGGAATTCGTGATCCAGCAGGCCGGGCCGGCCTCCTCGGGCGGCTCGCTTGGCGGTCTGTTCTCCGGCACGGCCTTTGCGACCTCGCAGGATTCGATTGCCGTCCAGGGCTATCTGCAATCGCGCGAGGCGATGGGTCGGCTGGACGAGGATCTGGGTTTCCGCAAGCACTTCCAGGAAGAACGGATCGATACGCTGCAACGACTGGCGCCCGATGCGACGCTGGAGGCGGCCTACAAGGTCTACAAGAAATACCTGAAGATCTCGTTCGACACGACCGAGGGCGTGATCCGGATGGATGTGATGGCCGCCGATCCGCAAATTGCGGCAGAATGGTCGCGCCAGCTGATCAGATATGCCGAAGGCCAGGTCGACCATCTGACGCAACGCCTGCGCGAAGACCAGATGAAGGACGCGAAGTCCGGCTATGACGCGGCGCAAGCGGCGTTGATGACCTCGCAGCGCACGCTGATCAAGCTGCAGGAAAAGTTCAAGATCATCTCCTCGGAGACCGAGGTCGGCCTGATCGTGGGCCAGATCAGCGGGCTGGAGAACCAGATCACCCAGGAACGGCTGTCGCTGGCGCAGATGGAAGCCAACTCCGAGCCCAACCAGGCCCGTATGGAACCGATCAAACGCCGGATCGCCACGCTGGAAAGCGAAGTCGCGATGCTGCGCTCGCGGTTGACCGAGGATTCGGACGAAGCGTCCAGCCTGGCTGAAATCCAGGGCGAGCTTCTGATTGCCCAGTCGGACATGACAACCCGGCAGATGCTTCTGGCCCAGGCCTTGCAGTCGATGGAAACCGCCCGGGTCGAAGCCAACCGGCAGGTGCGCTACCTGTCGCTGTCGGTCAGCCCGATCCCCCCGGATGAGCCATCCTACCCCCGCGCCTTCGAGAACACGCTGGTCACCATGTTGATCCTTCTGGGGATTTACCTCATGGTCTCGATGACCGCCGCTATCCTGCGGGAACAGGTCTCGTCGTAAGGGTCAGGCGCAAGGATTGGGCATGAAGGACGTCTCGATTGGCGGGCTGACCGTCGGCAACGACCGGCCGCTGCTGGTGATTGCGGGCCCCTGCCAGCTGGAAAGCCTGGACCACGCCCAGATGATCGCGGGCCGGATGGCCGAGGCCTGCGCGGCCGCGGGGGCGCAATATGTGTTCAAGGCCAGCTACGACAAGGCAAACCGCACCTCGCTCACGGGCAAGCGGGGCCTCGGGATGGAGGCCGGGCTGAAGGTCCTGGCCGCCGTGCGCGCGATGGGGATGCCAGTTCTGACCGACGTGCATGACGCAGGGCAAGCGCGCGAGGCGGCCAGCGTGGTCGACGTGATCCAGATCCCGGCTTTCCTCTGCCGGCAGACCGACCTTCTTCTTGCCGCCGGAGAGACGGGCGCGGTGGTGAACGTGAAGAAAGGCCAGTTCCTGGCACCCTGGGACATGGCGAATGTCGCGGCCAAGGTCGCCTCGACCGGGAACGAGCGCATCCTTCTGACCGAACGCGGGGTCAGTTTCGGCTACAACACCCTGGTCGCCGACATGCGGGCCCTGCCGATCATGGCGCGGACCGGTTGGCCGGTGATCATGGACGCGACGCACTCGGTGCAGCAGCCTGGCGGTCAGGGCAATTCGTCGGGCGGGCAGCGCGAGTTCGCGCCCGTTATGGCCCGCGCGGCAGTGGCGCTGGGAATCGCGGGCGTCTTCATCGAGACGCATGAAGACCCGGACCGGGCGCCGTCGGACGGGCCGAACATGATCCCGCTGCACCAGATGCCCGCGGTGGTCGACAGCCTGATGGCGTTTGACCGTCTGGCAAAGGCGAACCCGCTGCGGGTCTGACTGCCTTGCGTTTCCCGGCGCCGCCTGTGCAGCGCCGGATGTGTTGCGGTAGTCTCTGCGGGTCACGCCTGTCGTTGAGGGACATGTGCCCGGCAGGACACCCTACGGTCTCCCGTGACACAACTGCCTCAGTGGATCCGGCAGAACGTATCGCGCAGGACGGTGACGATCGCGGCCACCTCGGTGTTGGCAAGGTGGTAGTAGACGCTCTTGCCCTCGCGGCGGGTGGTGACGATCCCCTCGGCCCGCAGCCGCATCAGCTGCTGCGAAACGCTGACCGGGCTGGTGCCAAGAGCTTCGGCCAGTTGCGTGACGTTCAGATCGCCATCGACGAGACAGCACAGCATCTGCAGCCGCCCCTCATGCGACAGCGACTTGAGCAGTGCCACCGCCTTTGCCGCCTGTTCGGCCGTCCCGCCGAAGCCTTCCAGAATCTCGGCCATCACTTGCTCCTACGCACCGGGTCTCATTCGAAGGCGCACCCCTTTTTGACGCCCATCGCCCGGAACACCCTCGCCGCCGGGCAGACCCCGGTGAAGGATGATTGCAACAGGTTCAAACCTATGAAGACGGTGAACCAGACGAACAGGGGTGATACATAGGCCGTCAGCACCACGCTGAGAAGGACCATTACCCCGGCAAAACGCAGAACGGCGGCATCGAGTGACATTTCGTTATCCTTTCGTGGTTTCTTTAAGCTTGTCGATCCCCAGCACCTTCAGGGCGAGGCTTTCGTAGAACGGCTCGGACGTCCCCTTCCGCAGTTTGCGGATGAAGTATTTCTCGAACCCTGCCTTCGCGAGATGGACCCATTTGCCGGACGACGACCAGTTGACGTTCCGCGGCGGGATCTGGGGTTGGGCGACAAAGGCGATGCCCCCGTCGCCGAAGTCCGCCAGGCAGACCGCGTTCCAGGTGCCGACGCTGTCGGGTTCCTTGCCGCGCACGATGTTGCCGATGTTGTGCGCCGTCGCCGTGACCATCGATTCAATCATGAACCCGGTCTTCGGCACGCCGCAGGGCACCGGTGTCGGTCCCATCGGCGGGATCGCCACGCAGACGCCGACGGCGAAGACATTCTTGTACTTCGGGTTCTGCTGGTGCTTGTCGACGATGGTGAAGCCGCGCGGATTGCTCAGGCCTTCGATCCCGGCGACCGGCTTGATCCCCCGGAATGCGGGCAGCATCATCGAGAAGGCGAAAGGCAGGTCCTTTTCGGGCTTCGCCACGCCATCCTCGCCGACTTCCTCGACAAACATGTGGCCTTCCTCGACCCGCTTGATGCGCGTGTTGGTCATCCACTTGATGTGCTTCTCGCGCATCTGGGATTCCAGGAGGCCCTTGGTGTCGCCCACCCCGTCCAACCCCAGGTGACCGATGTAGGGCTCGGGCGTGACGAAGGTCATCGGCACCCGGTCCCGTACCTTGGCGCGGCGGAGGGCGGTTTCCAGGATGAACAGGAACTCATAGGCCGGGCCGAAGCAGCTGGCGCCCTGAGCGGCCCCGATGATGACCGGGCCGGGGTTCGCCACCAGCTTCTCGAACACCGATTTCGCCGCTTCCGCGTGGTCGATGTGGCAGATCGACTGGGTATGACCCTGCGGCCCAAGCCCCGGAACCTCGTCGAACGCGAGCTCCGGCCCGGTCGCGATCACCAGGTAGTCGTAGGCGACCGACTTGCCGTCGACGAGGGCGATGCGGTTTTCCTCGGGCACCAGCTTTTCGGCCGCCACCGGAATGAACTCGATCCCCTTCTTTGCCATCGTCGGCGCGAGGTCCACCGTGATGTCTTTCCGGTCGCGCCAGCCGACGGCGATCCAGGGGTTCGAGGGCACGAAGTGATACTTCGGGTCCTTGGTGACCACCGTCACGGTGTCTTCGGGCCGCAGCTGATCCTTCAGCTCGTAGGCCATGATGGCGCCGCCAAGACCGGCCCCCAGAACAACGACATGTGCCATTTCAGTCTCCTCTTCTGATCAGGCGAGGGTTTCCGACCCGGTCCGGAACACGCGGTAGATCGCCGGGATGACAAGCACGGTCAGCAGGGTAGACGTCAGCAGACCGAACAAAAGCGAGATGGCGAGACCCTGGAATATCGGGTCCGCCAGAATCACCACCGCGCCGATCATGGCGGCGATGGCGGTCAGGAGGATCGGCTTGAAGCGGATGGCCCCGGCCTCGATCAGGAGGTCCACGGTCACGGTGTCCCCCTTCCCGTGGCGGATGAAGTCCACCAGGAGAATCGAGTTTCGCACGATGATTCCGGCCAGCGCTATGAAGCCGATCATGGACGTGGCCGAAAACGGTGCGTTGAACAACCAATGGCCCAGCATGATTCCGAGGAAGGTCAGCGGGATCGGCGTCAGGATCACCAGCGGCAGCTTGAACGACCCGAACTGCGCCACGACCAGGATGTAGATGCCCAGAAGGGCTATCCCGAAAGCCGCGCCCATGTCGCGGAAGGTGACGAAGGTCACTTCCCATTCGCCATCCCAGAGGAGCGTGACCTTGCCCTCATCCTCGGGCTGGCCGTGCAGCGAAATCTCAGGCTTGGTGCCCTCGGGCCAGTCCATCTTCTCGATCTGGTCGGCGACAGCGAGCATCCCATAGAGCGGCGCTTCAAAGGCCCCTGCCAATTCCGCCGTCACCATCTCGGCATCGCGGCCGTTGTGGCGGAAGATCGGGAAGCTGGCGGCTTCTTCTTCGACCCGGATCACGTCGCCCAGTTCCACCACACCCCGTGCGCCGGGGAGGGCATTGGCGGGAATGGGCGTCGTCAGAAAGCGCTCGTCCAGGACGCGGTCCGACTTGTCGCGGCCCACCACCAGCGGGATCGGCAGGCGGCCTTCGCCCCGATGCGAGTAGCCCACGGTCTGGCCGCCGTTCAGGAGTGCCAGCGTGTCGAACACGTCCTGCTCTTGCACGGCGTAGAAATCGAGGTCGTCCGAGGAAATCGTCGCCCGCAACCTGCGCGCCTGTTCGCCAAAACTGTCGTCCACGTCCACGATGAACGGCACCGCCTCAAACGCCTCGCGGATCTTCGTCGCCGCCGCGCGCCGCGTCTCGGCATTCGGCCCATAGACCTCGGCCAGAAGGGTCGAGATGACCGGGGGGCCGGGCGGGGGTTCCACGACCTTCAGGCTGGTCCCCTCGGGCACCGCCACGGTCTTCAGCCGCTCGCGCAGGTCCAGGGCGATGTCATGGCTGGCACGGTCGCGGTCGGTCTTCGGCGCCAGATTGATCGCCACCTCGCCCAGCTGCGGCTCGGACCGCAGGTAATAATGCCGCACCAAGCCATTGAAATTGAAGGGCGCAGGCGTTCCGGCATAGGTCTGGACCGAGGTTACCTCCTCCAGCCCCATCACCACATCGGCCACATCGCGGGCTACGCGGTCGGTGGCTTCGATGGACGAGCCTTCGGGGAGGTCTATGACCACCGACAGCTCTGACTTGTTGTCGAAGGGCAGCAGTTTCACCGTCACGTCGCGGGTATAGAGTGCTGCCAGCGAACCGAAGGACAGCACTGCGGTGACCAGAAGGAAGGTCAGGCTGCGGGCCTTTGTCTTCAGGATCGGGCGCGCGGTGGCCGCATAGGCCTTTTCCAGCCAGCCGCCATGATGGCCACCGTATTCGTCATCGCCAGCGTGGTCGTGCATGTCGGCGCGGCCCGCGATCTTGACCATCAGCCAGGGGGTGATGATGACCGCGACGAAGAAGGAAAAGATCATCGCCGCGCTGGCATTGGCCGGGATCGGCGACATGTAGGGCCCCATGAGGCCGCTCACGAACAGCATCGGCAGAAGCGCCACCACCACCGTCAATGTCGCCACGATGGTTGGGTTGCCGACCTCGGCCACCGCTTCGATGGCGGCCTGGATGCGGGGTTTCCGGCGGTCCATGCCCCAGTGGCGGTCGATGTTCTCGATCACCACGATGGCGTCGTCGACGAGGATACCGATGGAGAAGATGAGGGCGAAGAGGCTGACCCGGTTCAGCGTGAAGCCCATCACCCAGGCCGCGAACAGGGTCAGAAGGATCGTCACCGGGATCACGATGGCGACCACCCCGGCCTCGCGCCAGCCGATGGCCAGCCAGACGAGGAGGATGATCGAAACGGTGGCGAGACCGAGGTGGAACAGAAGCTCGTTCGCCTTCTCGTTCGCCGTCTCGCCATAGTCGCGGGTGATGGTGACGGTCACGCCCTCGGGGATCAATTTTGTTTCCAGCGCCTCGACCCGGTGGAGGACGTCCTCGGCCACCACGACGGCGTTGGCCCCTGCCCTTTTGGCAATCGCCAGGGTCACTGCCGGGCCGGACACCCCGTCCTTCGCCAGATGCGAGACGATGGCGTCCTTCGTATTCTCGACATACCGGACAGTCGCCACGTCCGAGACATAGACCGGCCGCCCGTCCCGCGTGGTGATCAGTAGATGCTCAACTTCGGCAGGCGCGGTCAGCGTTTCGCCCGCCACAAGGTCGACCATCTGGCCCTGATCGCGCAGTTTCCCGGTGTTCAGCGTCCGGTTTGCCTGGGAGACCTTCCCCGCCAGTTGTTGCAAGGTCACGCCATACAAAGCCAGCCGGTCCGGGTCCGGCTCGATCCGGATCGCGTCCTGCGCGTCGCCGACAAGGTAGGTGAGGCCGACATCCTCGGTCTTGGCGACCTCGGTCTGCAAGGTGCGGGCAATGCGGGTCAGGTCGTTGGCAGACAGGTCCGCAGCCGACAGCGTCAGCGTCAGGATCGCCACGTCGTCGATCCCCCGGCCGACGATCAGCGGTTCCGGGATACCCACCGGGATCGCCCCGATGTTCGCCCGCACCTTTTCATGCACCCGCAGGATCGCATCTTCCGACCGCGTGCCCACCTCGAACCGCGCCGTTACCATTGCGGCATCGTCGCGGGTGGAGGAATAGACATGCTCGACATCGTTGATGCCCTTGACGATGACCTCCAAAGGTTCGGTCACCAGCTTGACCGCATCTTCGGCCTTCAGCCCCTGCGCCATCACATGGATGTCGACCAGCGGCACGGAAATCTGCGGCTCTTCCTCGCGCGGGAGGCTGATCAGTGCGACCACCCCCGCCGCCAGCGCGGCAAGGATGAACAGGGGCGTCAGGGCCGAGTTGATGAAGGCCTTGGTCAGGCCCCCGGCGATGCCCAAGGGATGCTTGCCGCGCTCACTCATGACCCACCTCGGCGGCTGGCACGACCATGTCGCCCGCGCGAAGGCCGCTGATCACTTCGACCATTTCGACGCCCTCGACGATCTGCACCGCACCCGAGACGATGGAGCGCAGGGCAGCCCCCTCGCCCGCCTGAATGCCGACGAAGTCCAGTCCGGACCGGGTCACCACATCGGCTGCGGGGACCAGAAGCGCCTCACGCGCGCCGACCGGCAGCCGCACCAGCATCCGGGCGCCGACATAGGTGTCGGGAAGGTCGGTGATCTCGACATCCGCGACCACCCGGCCACCTTCGATCAGCGGGTAGACGCGGGCGAGCGTCCCTTCGCGATCGGTATCGCCCTCTGAAATCAGGATCTTGTCGCCAGCCTGCAGGGCGGTTGCGTGGCGTTCAGGCACAGCGATGCGCAGGAAGGTCCCGCCGCCGCCTACCACGGCAACAACTTCGCCAGGCATCACGACCGCGCCCTTGGTCTGCGGCACGTCCAGCACCCGGCCTGCCACAGGGGCGAGCACGACGCCCTCTTTTGCCTGCTGCGAAATCACGTCGGCCTGCGCCGCAAGCGAGGCGATCTGGCCTTTCAGAACGTCGACCTGCGTCCGCAGCGCATCGACGCGCTGGGTGGTGGTGACGCCGTTCTTCAAGAGATCTTCGCCGCGCTGCAGGTCAGCCTCGGCATTGGCAAGCTGCGCCGCCAGAGCCTCTCGCTGGGCCGCAAGCGCCGCGAGCTGGAAGTCGAGCTTGTCATCGACGATCCGCGCCAGGACCTGCCCCGCGGTGACCTCGTCGCCTTCGGCCACCGAAAGATCGACCAGGGTGCCCCCGATCCGCGCCCGGGCCGGGATGCGGTCGCGAGCTTCGACCGTGCCGTAGACGGCCTTCCATTCGGTGATCGACACCGGGGTCACGGTGAAGGGCTCTGCCGACACTTGCAGGGTGCTTGCCCCGATGAGGGCGCTGAACAACAGCACGGGCGAAAGACGGGACATGCGACTCGGGCTCCAGATAACACTTCATAGCTATAAAGGTTTGTAGGTGTGAAATACAATACCCCACATTGCAGTTCTTGACGAAGGCTCCGAGGAAAGGCTGATCGAAAGCCGCTTCCGACACGAAACAGGGAGGTCGGCGGCCGTTTTCCGGGCCACCCTGTAAGGTCTGAAGACCGCCGAGGAGCGCGGTTGAGACACCATGGCTGTCGGAACGCTGCATCAGCAGCGGTCAGGCGGTCAGGCGGTCAGATCAACCTGCGATGAAAGGTTGGCAGGGTGAAGAGCTTTCGCCCGTCACCCCTTCGTCGCGACAAAGTTCGTACCGTGGATCCTGGCTGGATCATCGAGGTCGAACGCAAGGATTTCACGGTCCTGGCCCGACGCGCCAAGCGCATGGATCCGGTAGCCAAGGCTGGTCAGGTAGGAATGAAGCGTGTTCGCCCGGTCCGAACTGGTTTTTCTCAGCTCTGCGGGCATATCCGAGAAACCGTCGGCGTCGACGTTCGCCAGAACCTCGAAAATGATCGGTGGCCCGATGGAGGAGAGCGTCCTCTCGAACCCGCGGAGAACCTGGTATTCCGCGCCCTCAACGTCGATCTTGATGGCCGCAATGTCGCCGATCTCGAGTTCGGCGACGACTTCGTCGCCGGTCCGGGTCATGATGACGGACCGCGTCTTGCCCTGCCCTTCATCGACAAGACTGGCCATCGTGTCCGCCTCTCCGGTCGACCAGAACGACATGAGGCCCGTCTTGTCAGACAGTCCAAACGGCAAGACCCGGGCATTGCGCAACCCGTTGGCCTTGAGAAACGCGTCGATGTAGTGGCACGCGCCAATTTGCGGCTCGAACCCGAGATAGCTGCGATCCGGGTCGACAGCCAAAACCTTGCCCAGCGTTTGTCCCAGGTTGGCTCCGACATCGACGAAGGTTCCCGGCCGCTTAAGGAGCCGGGCGATCGCCGCCGCCACCTCTGGTTCATCTACGGATTTCGGGGCGACGATGTTCGAAAAATATCCCTGGATCCGGAAATCCCGCTGACCGATGCGGACGGGTCTGCCCATCTGGCGCGCCAAGCGTCCCATATGGTCTTGAATGCGACTTAGGTTCAATTCCTGCCTCCAATGCCGGCCTGCCGTACCAAAAAACCTGCATCGAAAGCATCGCTCCGGTCCCTCCGACGTTAAGAGTTAACTTCTGTAAGGTCAACGAATCCGGATCGGTCGGGGTGGCGCGGCGGGGACGGGACAAATGGCCGTGGCATCTGCGACCGAGCAGGTCAGGATGGTCGAACTGCGTGGGAAAGGTTGGCTGGGGCGCTAGGATTCGAACCTAGGTATGTCGGTACCAAAAACCGATGCCTTACCACTTGGCGACGCCCCAACCGTGCGGCGGTGTTTAGCGAAGGGCTTTGGGGCGTGCAAGGCCCCCGCGCCGAAAATTTCGGTCACGTTTCGCGGCTTGCCGGGCACGACACCCGAAGCTAGGACAGGGCATGGCATGGGACGCGATCATCCTGGGCGCCGGGGCTGCCGGCATGATGGCGGGGGTCGAGGCCGGGCGGCGCGGTCGCCGGGTGCTGGTCATCGACCACGCCAAGGCGCCGGGCGAGAAGATTCGCATCTCGGGCGGGGGGCGGTGCAATTTCACCAACCTCGGCATCGCGCCAGAGCGGTTCCTGTCGCAGAACCCGCGCTTTGCGCTGTCGGCGCTGAAGCGGTTCACGCAATGGGATTTTATCGCCCGGATGGATGCGGCGGGGATCGCCTGGCACGAAAAGACGCTGGGGCAGCTGTTCTGTGACGGGTCGGCGACACAGGTCGTGGCGATGCTGGTCCGCGACATGGAGCGGGCCGGGGTTGCCCTGTGGCTGGACTGTTCGGTGGGCTTGGTGCGGCGCGAAGGGTCCGCGTTTTTGGTCGAGACGGCGCGGGGACCGCAGCGGACGAAGGCGGTGGTCGTGGCGACCGGCGGCAAGTCGATCCCGAAGATGGGGGCGACGGGCTTTGGCTATCAGCTGGCCGAACAGTTCGGACTGCCGCTGGTCGAGACCCGGCCCGCTTTGGTGCCGCTGACCTTTGCCGAGCAGGAGCTGGTCTGGATGCGCCCCCTGGCCGGGGTCGCAGTTCCGGCGCGGGTGACTGCGGGGAAGACCGGGTTCGACGAAGCGGTTCTGTTCACCCATCGTGGGCTGTCGGGTCCGGCAATCCTGCAGGTCTCCTCCTACTGGCGTGAGGGCGACCCGGTGGTGGTCAATCTGGCGCCGGGGCAGGATGTGGCAGCGGGTCTGCGGGCCGCAAAGGCGGCTCAGGGCAAGTCCGCCCTGCGCACAGTGTTGGGGCGCTGGGTGCCGGAACGGCTGGCGCGGCATCTGGAGGAGGCCGCTGGCGTCACAGGCGTGATGGCCGAACTGCCCGGCGCGGTGCTGGACCGGATCGCGGGCGGCATCAACGGCTGGCGGCTGGTGCCGGTGGGGTCCGAGGGCTATCGCACCGCCGAGGTCACGCTGGGCGGGGTCGATACCCGGGCGCTGGACGGGCGGACGATGGAGGCCAAGGGGGTGCCGGGCCTCTACTTCATCGGTGAGGTCGTCGATGTGACCGGCTGGCTTGGGGGCTACAATTTCCAGTGGGCCTGGTCGAGCGGCTGGGCCGCCGGACAGGCGCTGTAACCGCCTCAGATCACGATCTTCGCGAACCCGTCGCGCAGGGCATTGGACCACGCCTCGGACATGGCGCGGAACTGGGGGTCCCCGGCCTCGATCCGGCGGCGGAGGGTCACCTTGCAGGCGTCACGTTCGATCACCGCAAGGTCCAGAGGCATGCCGACCGACAGGTTCGACCGCAGCGTCGAATCCATCGACAGAAGCACGGCCTTCTGCGCGTCCGACAGGCTGGTAGACGGCTTTACCACGCGGTCGAGGATCGGCTTGCCGTATTTATGCTCGCCGATCTGCAGGAAGGGCGCGTCTTCGGTCGCCTCGATGAAATTGCCTTCCGGGTAGATCAGGAACAGCCGCATCGCCCCGCCCTTGCGCTGGCCTGCGACGATCATGCTGGCGCTGGCGCCTTGCGCGGCGGACAGCTTGTGGTCGATCTCCTCGCGCACCTTGGCCAGGCGGTCGCCGACGATTTCGGCCACCTTCAGCATGGTCGGTGCCAGCATGATCGAGGTATCCGGCGTGGCTTCGGGGTCCTCGATCGCTTCGCGCAACTGGGCAAGGGTGGTCTGGCTGACTGACAGGCTGCCTGCGGTCATGATGACGATCACGCGTTCGCCCGGGTCCTCGAAGGTGAACATCTTGCGGTAGGTCGAGATGTTGTCGAGCCCGGCATTGGTGCGGGTGTCCGACAGGAGCACCATGCCTTCATGCAGCAAGAGGCCCACACAGTACGTCATTCATCGTCCCTCGGATTCGCGGCCCGGTGTCCCGGACCTGCATTTTCGGCTGCAGCCTATTGGGCCGCCTGGAGGATCGCAACCGTCACATCCATGTCCTCATGCCCGCCGCCACGCGCGATGCCACGGATCGGGGCGGCGTCCTGGGCGTCGAAGCCGGACCCAAGACGGATGTAGCGGGCATCGGGGCAGCAGCGGTTGGCGGGGTCAAAGCCGACCCAGCCAAGGCCCGCGACATGCAGTTCGGCCCAGGCATGGGCGGCCTCATGCGCCTGGCCGTCAGCGTCGGCAAAGAGGTAGCCCGAGACGTAGCGCGCCGGGATGCCGCGCTGACGGCCGCAGGCGATCAGGGCATGCGCGTGATCCTGGCAGACACCCTCGCCCAGGGCCAGCGCCTCGGCGGCCGTGGTGTGGGCATGGGTCACGCCGGGGCGGTAGGCGATGGCATCCGAGACAGCGGCGGACAGAGCATGGGACAGCGCCAGGATGTCGGCGCCCGAGGCGGTGGCGGCCAGTTCGGCCAGCGCCACGTCGATGCGGGTCGGCAGGGTTTCGCGCAGGTAGCAATCGGGCGCCACGGTTTCCCGGTGGCCGCGCAGGACGCCGGCAAGGTCTTCGGTCTCCACCGTGCCGCTGACCCTGACCGCGACCTCGGTGACCGGCCCGGCGATGGTCCAGCCCTGGATCAGGTCCCCTGCCCCGTCGCGGTGCCGAGCGCCCTTGCTGCCGCCTTCGACGGTGACCTCCCAGTCGATGACCTTCTGCCCCGCAAAGGCCGAAGGCATCAGCCGGTGGCTTTGCACGACGGACCTCGCGGGCGCGTCATAGCGGTAGCGGGTGACGTGGTCGACAGTCAGTCGCATCAGCGCATCTCTCCGCTGAGGTAGGAGGCGTGGATCGCGTTGGCGAGTTGGGCTGCATCAGCGATGTAGCGGGTCAGGAACTCGTGCAGGCCCTCGTCGAAGATCGCCTCGACGGTGACGTTCTCGATCCCGGCGGCCAAGGAGCGGGCAGTCTCCTGCGCATTGGTCTCGCGACCGTAGGCTTTTGCCACGCGGCCGAGGTGGTTCATCAGGCCCGCGGTGCAGGTGGCCAGCGACCTGGGCGACTGCGGGTTGCGGATCAGGAAATCGGCGATCTTCATCGCCGTCACGTCGCCGCCATAAGCCCAGTGGAACGCCCGCTGCGCCCCCATCGCGCGCAAAAGCGTGGTCCACTGATAGTTGTCGAGGCCGGAGCCGACGAAATCGACGCGGGGGAGGAGGACGTAATACTTCACATCCATCAAACGCGCGGTGTTGTCGCCGCGTTCCAGGTAGTAGCCGATGTTCAGGAAGTTGAACCCGTCGTCGCGCAGCAGCGTGGCGTCGATCGCCCCCCGCAGCATGGCGGCGTGGCGCATGGTCCAGTCGGTCAGCCGCGACAGTTCAAGGGTGGACCGTTCGGCGCGTTCCAGTTGCCGAAGTTCCTGAAACGCGGTGTTGAGCGCGTCCCAGACCTGCGTCGTCAGGGCGGTGCGGACGATGCGGCCGTTTTCCCGGGCGGCGGTGATGCAGCTGGCGATGGAGGACGGGTTGTCGCGGTCGAAGAACAGGAAGCTTTCGATGTTGCGCTGCACCGGGTCGCCGTATTTTTCGGCGAAAGACTCGGCCATGCCGGTCGCCTGCAACAGGCTGTCCCATTCGCTGCGATACCCATGCGCGGATGGCAGGAGGCTGATTCGGCTGCCGACTTCCAGAAGGCGCGCGACGGTATCGGCGCGCTCCATGTAGCGGGCGATCCAGTAGAGGTTGTCGGCGGTGCGGCTTAGCATTTTCGACCCACGCCCATGGATTGAGACTTCCCGGTCATGCGCGTTTTCCTCGCTTGGAGTAGGTTGCCTCAAACTCCCCGATCAAACGATATGCATTGCCAACTTCTTCCGCTCGACCAGGAGTGCCTTCAAGCTCGTCGATGTGCTCACGCAACGACTCGTAATCGGTGATGCTGCGCACCAGACCGCGCTCCATAATGGCAGTGATCCTACGTACGTGTGCCTGCCGGAATGTGTTGAGGTCGATGCCTGTCGCCCCGCGCACTCTCGCAGTAAGTGCTGCTCTCACCGCAGGCGGGTGAGCGACGAGAGGTTCAAGGGCGTGCTTTATTCCGGTTCGCAAGCGCGCTGTCGTTCGCCCTTCCAATGCCCACTTAACCCATTTCTCGCGATGTGCCCTGGATTCCTCCGACTGGATCAAGTTTCCCCAGACGACTTCGTCAATCATGCGGAGGGCCTCGACCAATGCAGAGCGCTCAGTATCGCCTTCTTTATTGGTCATGCGCGGCCTCTAACATCTCTTCTGACGTATAGGTGAGTACCAATGTCAACGCGCACCTGCTTCACTCCGCCAGAACCCAGGTGTCCTTGACCCCGCCGCCCTGCGACGAGTTCACCACCAGCGAGCCTTCCTTCAGCGCCACGCGGGTCAGGCCGCCGGGGACAAGCTCGATGCGCTCGCCGACGAGGCAGTAGGGCCGCAGGTCGACGTGGCGGGGGGCGACGCCTTCCTCGACAAAGGTGGGGACGGTGGAAAGCGCGAGGGTCGGCTGGGCGATGTAGTTGCCGGGGTCCTCGGTCAGCTTCAGGCGGAAGCGTTCGATCTCGTCCTTGGTGGATTTGGGACCGACCAGCATGCCATAGCCGCCCGAGCCGTGGACCTCTTTCACCACCAGATCGGGGAGGTTGGCGAGGACGTGCTTCAGGTCCTCTTCCCGGCCGCACTGCCAGGTAGGCACGTTCTGCAGGATCGGCTCCTCGCCCAGGTAAAAACGGACCATATCGGGGACATAGGTGTAGACCGCCTTGTCGTCCGCGACCCCTGCCCCGGGAGCGGAACAGATCGACACGCCGCCCGAGCGGTAGACGTCCATCAGCCCGGGGATGCCCAGCATGGAGTCCGGGCGGAAGCAGAGGGGGTCGAGGTAGGCATCGTCGATCCGGCGGTAGATCACGTCCACGCGCTGCGGGCCTTCGGTGGTGCGCATGTAGACATATTCGCCATCGACAAAGAGGTCCTGGCCTTCGACCAGCTCCACCCCCATCAGGTCGGCCAGAAGCGAGTGTTCGTAGTAGGCGCTGTTGAAATGCCCCGGCGTCAGGATCACCACCGTCGGTTCACCCTTGCATTTGGCGGGGGCGACGCTGGCCAGGGTGCGGCGCAGCTTTTCGGAATAGTTGTCGACCGGCTCGATCCGGTTCTCGCGGAAGAGGTCGGGAAACATCCGCATCATGATCTCGCGCGATTCCAGCATGTAGCTGACGCCCGAGGGCGTGCGGCAGTTGTCTTCCAGCACGTAGAAGTCTTCCGGGCCGGTGCGGACGATGTCGACGCCGACGATGTGGGAGTAGACGCCCTTGGGGGGCACGAACCCGGCGACGGCCTTCTCGTAAGCCTCGTTCTGGTAGACGAGCCGCGCCGGGATGCGACCGGCCCGGATAATCTCGCCCCGGCCGTAGACATCGACGAGGAAGGCGTTGAGTGCGCGGGCGCGCTGCTTGATGCCGCGTTCCAGCTTTGACCACTCCGAGCCGGAAAAGACGCGGGGGAACATGTCGAAGGGGATCAGGCGGTCAGGGTCGCCGCCCTCGCCGTAGACCGCGAAGGTGATGCCGATGCGGCGGAACAGGGCCTCGGCTTCGGCCTGCTTCAGGCTGCGCAGTTCCTCGGGCATCGTCGCGACCCAGTCCTGCAGCCGCGCATAGGGCGAACGGACGTCGGTGCCCTGGTACATCTCGTTGAACTGGCCCACCCATTCCCCCTGCTGGTCCTGACCCGACTAGAGCAGAGCCTGCGCAGCGGGAAAAGCCCTTCCCGAGAGGAATGCGCCCGTCGGGTGACCAGTTGCACAAGAATTGGGCGAAGCAGTCGGCTCGGGCCGCCTAACTCATGGGCGGGTCAGACGGTTGGCAGACGCTGGGACAGCGCGGCAAGGACACGGGCTGCGACCGTGTCGGGGTCGCCCGCGGCGTCGATCACCCGAAACCGGTCCTGACGGGCAGCCAGTGCCAGAAATCCGGCGCGGGCTTTTTCCTGGAATCCCAGGCCCATATCCTCGAACCTCAGCTCGGTTCCGGCGCGGGCATGGGCGCGCGACAGGCCAAGGGCGGGGTCGAGGTCGAAGAGGAGCGTCACATCCGGCTCGATCCCGATCATCAGCGCATGCAGCCGGTCCACCGTATCGGCCAGATCGCCGCGGGTGATGCCCTGGAAGATCCGCGTGGAATCGGCGAAGCGGTCGGTGATCACGATCTCTCCGCGCTGCAGCGCCGGGCGGATGGTCTTTTCCAGATGGTCGCGGCGGGCGGCGGTGAAGAGAAGGATCTCGGTTTCAGCCGACCAACGGTCGACGTCGCCTTCCAGCACCAGACGGCGGATTTCCTCGGCCCCCGGACTGCCGCCCGGTTCGCGCGTCAGGGTGACGGCATGGCCGCGCCCGCGCAGGGTTTCTGCCAGCATGCGGCCCTGCGTGGACTTGCCCGAACCGTCGATGCCTTCCAGAGAAACGAAAAGTCCGGCCATTCAGCTGGCCGGAGCCCCGAGGTAGCGATTGTAAAGCGACCCGGCGGCGGTGGTCAGGCGCTTGAAAAAGCCAGCGCGGCCCACGTCGGCCTCGGCCACCAGCGGCACGCGGCGGTCGGGCAGATCAGGGGAATGGACGATCAGTTCCGCAACCGCCGTGCCCTTGGTCACGGGGGCAAGGAGCGGGCCGTTGTAGATCACTTCCGCCGTCACGCTGTCCTGAACCAGGGCGGGCACCAGCAGGCGCACGTCCTCGGCCGGGACAAGGCCTACGGTTTCGGCGGCGCCCAGATGCACTTCCGCTTCGGCAACCCGCACACCGCCTTTGGCCACGGTCTTTTCCGAGAACTGCCGGAAGGCCCAGCCGACGATGCGTTCGGCTTCTTCGGCGCGGGACTGTTCCGAGGGCAGGCCAGTGATCGCGAAGATGATCCGCCGGTCGCCCTGCTTGGCCGACCCGACAAGCCCATAGCCCGCCTCGGTGGTGTGGCCGGTCTTAAGCCCGTCCGCGCCGACCCCAAGTTCAAGCAGGGGGTTGCGGTTCCGGGAATTGGCCGGGGCGCGGTCCATGAAGTTGAACTCGGTTTCCGAGAAGATCGGGTAGTATTCGGGGAAATCCTCGATCAGCCGCTTGCCAAGGATGCCAAGGTCGCGCATCGACATCCGATGCAGCGGATCAGGCCAGCCGCTGGAGTTGGTGAAGACCGACGCGGTCATGCCAAGCGCCTTGCCGCGCTCGGTCATCTGGGTGGCAAAGGCCTCTTCCGTACCGGCCAGACCTTCGGCGACAACGACGCAGGCATCATTGCCCGAGTTGACGATCATGCCATGGATCAGATCGCGGACCGTCGGACGGTCGGTTTCCTGCAGGAACATGGTCGAGCCGCCCATCGCCTTGGCGCGCGAGGAAACGGCGAACTGCGTGTCCATCGTCACTCGCCCGTCCTTCAGCGCCTCGAACAGCATGTTGATGGTCATGAGTTTGGACATCGAGGCCGGCGGCAGCGACTGGTCGGCGTTCTTGTCCATCAGGACCGTGCCCGTCGTCATGTCATAGACCCAGGCGGCAGACGCGGCCGTCTCGAAGGCGCGGGCCGGAAGAGCGGCCAGCGCCAGTGCCAGGAACATGAGGACGGGACGCAGTCGGTTCAGCATCGGGGGGTTCCCACGGTTACTTCAGGAAGTAGGCGTCGGCGAACCCGGCGTCCTTGATCTTTTTCAGCATGGCCTCGTCGCCCTGGACCACGACGCCCCAGACCGCCTTGCCACCCTTTTCGGACTTCTGCGGGGTCGCGGTGACGCCGATCTTGGCCAGCGCTTCCGCGGCACGCTTGGCATTGTCCTCTTTCGAGAAGGTCGCCACCTGGATCGGCCGCACGGGTCCGCCCGCCGCGACCGGAGCCTCGTTGGCAGGCGCGGCCGCAACGGCCGGCGCAGGAGCGTCACCCACGGTCTTGCGTTTCGACGCGGGTTCAGGCTTGGCCGCCACGGCATTCGGGTCGCGCGCATCAAGTGGCGCGGATTCGATCGGGGCAACGGCGGCGCTGTCGGCGGTGGCCGCTGGAACCTCCCCCGCAGCTATTGCGGCGTCGGCTTCGGCGGCCGAAGCGGCGGCGGCAGCTTCGGCAGCGGCGCGCTTCTTTGCCTCGCGCGCGGCCTTCGCCTCGGCCCGGCGTTCCTTCCAGGTCTTGCGCTTGGGCGTGGTATCGACCACGGCGGCCGCACCATCAGCAGCCACGGCAGCAGCACCAGCAACTGCGGCGGCAGCCGGATCGGCCCCATCGGCGGGTGCGGCGGCAGGATCGGCGGCAGGCTTTTCGGCATCGACTGCGGCCAGCGCGGCCGAGGCGATGGCCGCAGCCTCGCCCGAGTCCTTCTTGGCCGGATCGGTCGCGGCTTCGCCCTCGGCGTCCGCCACGGCGGCGCCTTCGGTGGCCACGTCGGCTTCCGGCTCGGCGGCCGGCTCATCCTCGACCTTGCGCAGCGCGGTGACGCGGATTTCGGTCGGCTGCCCGGCAAGAATGCCCAGCGCTTCGGCGGCATCCGACGACAGTTGCAGCCGGGGACCGGGGTTCTCACGCTCACGTTTGAAGAGAGCACCGGTAACCGACTTGCCGGTCGCCGGGTTGAAGATCAGCGCGCGTTCCGGATTGGTGACCTCAGGGGCCGCAACCCAGATGCCGCCCAGCGACGGACGACCGTCCCAAAGCGCGCTGTCGGTGGCCTGAAAGACCTCGGGCGCCTCGACATCGCGGGCGCCACCCTTCTTCTTGGACGGAGCCGCCGTGACGCCAGACCCGTCGCCGGCCGTCCCGTTGCCACCACCTTCGACGCAGCCCATCAACAGACCCGCTGCCGCCAGACTGAATATCGTGAACCGAAGTCCCGCTCTTGCCATCTTCCGCCCTCAGAAGCGCGCGGTCTGAAACGCCGCGCTTGACCCATCATCTTTCCCGTGGTGCAGACCGTCCGGCCCGGGCTGTTTCGCCCCTCTACCCACAGGTCACGCCTGTCTTTTGTGGTCAGCATACCGTCTTGCGCAAGCGGTGGGAAGGGCAGAGGCGCTCTCGCCCCCTCACGATCAGCGGAATTCGCCTCCAGACCCCCGCGCGCGGCCTTTCAGAATCGCTGAACCAAGGCTATGCGAACCGGGTCCAGCCCACGGGTCGTGGCGGACAACCGGAAGTGTGGCCGAGTGGTTTAAGGCTCTGGTCTTGAAAACCAGCGTGGGGGGAACTCCACCGTGGGTTCGAATCCCACCGCTTCCGCCACCCTTGCCCGGCAAACACCGATCACCGCCACATCCGGCCTGCCCCTCCCCTCACGGCTTGAGTTTGCCGCTGCGGGCCAATACACCAAGGGGACCAAGGAAGGACCGCTCTCCATGCGCACTCATCAGGACCTCGCCGACACGATCGGGAACACGCCGCTTCTGAAGCTGAAGAAGGCTTCAGAAATGACGGGCTGCACCATCCTGGGCAAGGCCGAGTTCATGAACCCCGGCCAGTCGGTCAAGGACCGCGCGGCGCTATACATCATCAAGGACGCCATCGCGAAGGGGCTGCTGAAGCCCGGCGGCACGATTGTCGAGGGCACGGCGGGCAACACCGGGATCGGGCTGGCGCTGGTCGGGGCGTCGATGGGGTTCCGCACGGTGATCGTGATCCCGGAAACCCAGAGCCAGGAAAAGAAGGACATGCTGCGGCTGGCGGGCGCGGAACTGGTGCAGGTCCCGGCGGCCCCCTACCGCAACCCGAACAACTATGTTCGCTATTCGGGCCGTCTGGCCGAGGCCTTGGCCAAGTCCGAGCCGAATGGCGCGATCTGGGCAAACCAGTTCGACAACGTCGCCAACCGGCTGGCCCATATCGAGACGACAGGCCCGGAAATCTGGGAACAGACCGGCGGCAAGGTCGACGGCTTCATCTGCGCCGTGGGGTCGGGTGGCACGCTGGCGGGCGTCGGCATGGCACTGCAGCCGAAAGGCGTGAAAATCGGACTGGCCGATCCCGAGGGTGCGGCACTGCATGCGTTCTACACCACGGGCAAGCTTGAATCTCCGGGCACCTCGATCACCGAAGGCATCGGCCAGGGGCGGATCACCGCGAACCTTGAAGGCTTCACCCCCGATTTCAGCTATCGGATCCCCGATGCCGAGGCGCTGCCGATCATCTTCGACCTTCTGACCGACGAAGGACTGTGCATGGGTGGATCGACCGGCATCAATATCGCCGGCGCGATCCGCATGGCGCAGGACATGGGTCCGGGCAAGACCATCGTGACCATCCTCTGCGACTATGGCAGCCGGTATCAGTCCAAGATCTACAACCCGACTTTCCTGCGCGAAAAGGGGCTGCCGGTCCCGGATTGGCTGGACCGCCCTGCCCGCCCGATCCCGCCGGTCTACGAAGACGCATGACGCGGCTTCTCCGCGGACTCCTCCTGATCCTGGCGCTGGCGGCAGGTCCGCTGGCGGCGCAGGACCTCGGGGGGCCGCCGGATCTGGAGGACATCGTCGGCGACGGCTCGGTCCTGAACTACAGCGACTGGGAACAGATGGCCCAGCGGGCCGAGGCCGAGATTGCCCAGCGCGGCACCGCAAACGAACGGCTGGAGGAAATCCGCGGGCATCTCGCGCAATGGCGGGCGGCCCTCCTGACCGCGCAGAACGCGAACTCGGCCCGGATCGCCACAGTGCGCGAACAGATCGCGGCACTTGGTCCCGCGCCTGCCGAGGGCGCGACCGAGGCCGAGGAAATCTCCAGTCGCAGGCAGGAACTGGCCCAGCAGCTGGTCAAGCTGCAGGCCCCCGGCATCGCCGCCGAGGAAGGCTATCGCCGCGCCGACGGGTTGATCCGCGAGATCGACCGGACCCTGCGTGAGCGGCAGGCGGACCAGCTTTTGCAACTGTGGCCCTCGCCCCTGAACCCCGGCAACTGGCCCGAGGCCGCCATCGGCTTTGCCGACACGGTGCAGCGGCTTTGGGACGAGATGGCCGAAGCCTGGGACGACCCCAAGGCGCGGGGCGAGCTTTTCGACAACATGCCGCTGATCGTCGTGCTCCTCCTCGTGGCCGGGGCATTGGTCATCTATGTCCGCCGCTGGATCGAGCTTTTTGCCGAACGCCTGCAGGCCGGGGCTTCGGTCCGCGGGCGGCATTTCTGGGCGCTGATCGCCAGCATGGGCGGGATCGTCCTGCCGACCCTCGGGATGGTGGCGCTGTCGTGGGCCCTCTTGGCCAGCGGCCTTTTGGGCGAGGTCGGCACCCTGATCGCTTTGGCCCTGCCCTTCGCCGGATTGGTCGTCTTCAGCATGGCCTGGCTCGGCGCCCGCGCCTTTCCACGCCTCCAGGACGACGGTGCGGTGCTGCCGCTGCCGCCCGAGCGGCGGGCCGAGGGGCGGTTCCTGTCGGTCATGATGGGCCTGGTGATTGCCGCCGACACCCTGCGCAGCGCTGCGATGGATGCGCAGGCCTATTCGGACGCGACGAGTTCGGTCATGTCCTTCCCCATTCTTTTGACCGGCGGACTGGTGCTGATCCGCCTTGGCCGCACCCTGCGCAAGACCCGCGAGGTCGAGGAGCGGTCGGCGAACTACGGCTTGCGGCTGATCCAGCTTCTGGCGCGCGGATTGACCGTGCTTGGGATCATCGGTCCGGTGCTGGCGGGCTTTGGCTATGTCCAGGCCGCCGAGGCGGTGATCTATCCGGCAATGGTGTCCTTTGCGCTGGTCGCGTTTCTGTTCATCCTGCAGCGGCTGATCGGCGATGGCTGGGCGCTGATCACCAAATCCGACGAAACCGCCCGCGATGCGCTGGTTCCCGTGCTGGCCGGCTTCGCCCTGTCGATCGCCGCGCTGCCACTTCTGGCGCTGATCTGGGGCGCGCGTCTGTCCGACATGACCGAGCTTTGGACCCGGTTCACCGAAGGGTTCCAGATCGGCAGCACGAAGATCTCGCCGTCGAACTTCCTGATCTTCGCCATCGTCTTCGTGATCGGCTACATGCTGACGCGGCTCTTCCAGGGCGCGCTGCGCACGACGATCCTGCCGAAGACCCGGATGGAGCCGGGCGGCCAGACTGCGCTGGTCGCAGGTGTCGGCTATGTCGGCGTCTTCCTCGCCGCGCTGATCGCGATCAATGCCGCGGGGTTGGATCTGTCGGGCCTCGCCATCGTCGCCGGTGCCCTGTCGGTCGGTATCGGTTTCGGCCTGCAGAACATCGTGTCGAACTTCATCTCGGGCATCATCCTGCTGGTCGAGCGTCCCGTGTCCGAAGGCGACTGGATCGAGGTCGGCGGCGTGCAGGGCAAGGTCCGCGCGATCTCGGTGCGGTCTACAAGGATCGAGACCTTCGACCGCAATGACGTGATTGTGCCGAACGCCGACCTGATCACCGGCCGGGTGACGAACTGGACCCGCTTCAACCTGTCGGGCCGGATCATCGTGCCAGTGGCGGTGGCGATGGGGTCGGACAGCCGAAGGGTCGAGCGGCTTTTGAAGGAGATCGCCGAGGAACAGCCGCTGGCGATCCTGAACCCGCCCCCGGTCATCGCCTTCATGGGCTACACGGCCACGCAGCTGAACTTCGAGATCCGCGTCATCCTGCGCGACGTCAATTTCGGCATGCAGGTCCGCAGTGACATGAACCACCGTATCCTGGAACGTCTGACCGCCGAAGGCATCCACATCGTGCCGCCCCCTGCCCCACCGGCCGAGCCTGACCCGGTCAAGACGGCGGAAACAGTCCTCGCATTGGCCGATCTGGTCGAGCGCGACCGGCCTGCCGCGACGCGACGCAAGCCGGCCAAGCCTGCGCCCTCCAGCGATGTGAAAGGGGCCGAACGGTGACCGACCTTCTGTTCCGCGACGATGCGTATCTCACCACCGCCGACTGCCGGATCATCGGCCACACCCAGGAGGGTGGCCTGATCGTCGACCGCTCGGTCTTCTATGCCACCAGCGGCGGCCAGCCCGGCGACAGCGGCGTCCTCGACTGGGGCGGGACGCGGATGCCCATCGCCACCGCGCTGAAGGTCGACGGCGGCATCGCCCTGATCCCGGCCGAGCCGATGCCGATGCCGCCGATCGGTGCCCCGGCCCGCCAGCAGATCGACTGGGCCCGCCGCCATCGTCATATGCGCGTCCATACTGCGCTGCACCTTCTGTCCGTGGTCATCCCGTTGCCGGTGACCGGCGGCCAGATCGCCACCGACAAGGGCCGCCTGGACTTCGACATGCCGGACCCGCCCGGCGATGTGGCGGCGCTGGAAGAGGCGCTGAACACGCTGATCGACCGCAACCTGGCGGTCAGCGACCAGTGGATCACCGATGAAGAGCTTTTGGCCAATCCGGGCCTGGTCAAGACGATGTCGGTCCGTCCGCCGATGGGCCAGGGCCGGGTCCGTCTGGTGCGGATCATGGACGGCGCGGCGCAGATCGACCTGCAGCCTTGCGGCGGCACTCATGTCCGCAACACCACCGAGATCGGCCGGGTCGAGATCGGCAAGATCGAGAAAAAGGGCCGGCAGAACCGCCGGGTTTCGATCAGCCTGACCTGACACTGGGGCCTGCATGCTCGGAAGGCGTGCTTTCCGCCCAAGGAATTCTTTCCTTCACCCCGGATATCCCCTTGAAGACCCGGGCAAAGCCGGAGTATCAGCGCGCGCACGGACAGTTGGCCGAGTGGTCGAAGGCGCACGCCTGGAAAGTGTGTAGGCGGGGAACCGTCTCGAGGGTTCGAATCCCTCACTGTCCGCCACCCACC
>LNFM01002873.1_pt1 | contig 35359 bp, 31 predicted proteins | sample 596031 | NCBI WGS metagenome assembly LNFM01 (sample SAMN04254537, study PRJNA301005) | activated carbon metagenome | isolation source: dual media filters at the Ann Arbor, Michigan drinking water treatment plant | place: USA: Ann Arbor
TCTCGCTCTTCATCGCGGGCGGGGAGAACGCGACGCTGACGCGTCGCATGTTCAATGCGCTGCGTGACGAGATCGACCCGACCATCGCTGCCATTTCGACCCTGCTCATCCTGCTTTCGGTCGTCCTGCTGGGCCTGACGCAGCTGCTGCAGCGCTCGCCGCGGTAGCGGTCTAGCCCCCGGGGTCGAATGTTGGGCAACGTAGAGGTTGAGCGGAAGCTTCCGTCCGCCGAACCGACGCACTTGAACGCAGGATATGCTTCCAGCTAAACCTGAAGGACTCAAGGCTGACGGCGAGCGGCTCTTGCTCTTCCGCTCAAAGGCCAGGGCTATAGCCCTTAGCGCTCTAGGCGCCGGAGCAGCAATGGTCCCGGCGCCTTCTTCGGCGGGGCTCCGCTTCAGTCGATTCCTATCGACGGAGCGATCTTTCGACCCGCGGGCGGGTTCAAATTTGCTCCCTAATCACATCGATAACCCTCTGCTGATTTTCCGGATCGAGATCAGGGAACATCGGCAGGCACAGCACACGCGCGGCAATATCGCGCGCAACCGGCAACTCGCCCGGTTGTGCAGACGGCGCATCGCTATATGTGGGAAGATCTGCAATTAGAGGATGGAAATAGCGACGCGCATAAATGCCCTGCTCGCGTAATTGCTGGGAAAGCGCGTCACGGGAGATTGGATAGCCCGCGCCGACGAGAATGGGAAAAGCATAGTAGTTGTGCCCCGGCACGCCAGGTGGGCACACACACCGAATGCCCCGGACACTCTCGAGCTGCTGCCAGTACCGTTCGGCAACGGCGCGACGATCCTGGATCGCCTGCTCGACATGCGGCAACAGCGCGAGGCCGAACGCGGCGCTGATCTCGTTCATTTTTGCGTTCATGCCGAGCGCAGGAATGGTCGTCTCATCGACAATGCCGTGATTGCCGAGGACATCGAGCGCGATCTTCGCGTTGCGATCGCGCGCAACAATGGCGCCGCCTTCGAGTGTGTTGAAGATCTTGGTCGCATGAAAACTCAGCACCGACATATCGCCGTGGTGGAGGACGCTGGTGCCAGCGAGCCGAACACCGAACGCATGGGCCGCATCGTAGACGATCTTCAAATCGTGTCGGGCGGCCACTGTCTCGAGGCCAGCAACGTCGCACGGCACCCCGTAACAATGCACGGCGAGAATGGCGCTGGTTCGCGACGTGATGCGTCGTTCGACGCTGGCCGGATCGAGATTGAGCGTTACAGGATCGATGTCCGCGAACACAGGCTCGGCACCCGCCCAGCGTATCGCGTGCGAAGACGCGACGAATGAATACGGGGTGGTGATGACTTCGCCGCGGACCCGCAACTGGCGGAGCGCCAGTATCAACCCCAGCGTGGCATTCGCAACCACGGACACGTTCTCGACGCCGAGAAAATCGGTCAGCGCCGTTTCGAATTTATGGAGGAAAGGACCGTTGTTGGTGAGCGTTCGGCTCCGCCAAATCTCTTCTAACATTGGAAGCAGTTCGGCCAGCGGTGGCGTCATCGGGCGAGTGACGAATAGGGATTCGCGCCGCCTCATGGGAAAACTCACAAATGCAATACACAATGCGATGAGGCAGTCTGGCCCAACCAAATGCAGAGCGCAATACGCCCAAGAACTTGACAGCACCAGTGTGGCCGCCCGCACGCATGCCCATCGTGGTGCGGTTTCCGGGAGGCATTGAAGGTGCGGACGAGCCTTCTCTACACGTCCGAACGAGGAGTGGAACCTCGGCCGCTTAGGCGATTGCGCCCTTCGGCTGCCCGCCGGCCGACGACCATTGCCGGATTGCCCGCAACGATAGCACGTCCTTCGACCGACTTGACCACGACCGCGCGCGCGCCGACGACCGCCGCCTTACCGACCGTCACGCCCGGGCCGACGAACGCCTCCGCTGCGACCCAGGCCTCTTCTGCAATCCAAATTGGCGCCGAGACCAGTTCGAATGCCGCCGAGTCGTGCGCGTGGGATGCCGTACAGAGATGAGCGCCCTGACTGACGACCGCGAATTTTCCGATTTCGACACGATCGACGTTGTAGATGATTGCGTCGCCGCCGATCGTTGCGCCAGCGTCAATGGCGAGATTCCACGGCGCCCAAATGCGCGCGCTCGGATAGACTGCAACTCGTTCGCCGACGTGAGCGCCAAAGCCGCGCAGGATCATGCGCCGCCATGCATGCAAGGGCGCCGGTGTGGGCCGAAACAGCAGGATTCTCACGACACCCCAGATCGCCCGCGCGATCTTGTTGGTGATCGACGGTGGCGGCCGACGTCGCAAGCTTGCTTTGGGGACGATACCCTCGATCTCTGGTGTCGCCGTCGCTCGCGTCGTCATCTCAACCACTCGCAACGCCACGTCGGGCGATCACTCGATCATAGACCGCACAGACTTTTTGCGCGCTTGCCGGCCACGTGTAGGCGCACTGAGCTAGAGCACGACCATTGCTTCCCATGGCGCGACACGTCTCCGGATCACTCAACAGATCGACCACGTGCCGGGCGATATCCGCTTCCAATGTCTCGTCGAGAAGCACGAGGCCCGCCTCCGCTCCGACGATCTCGCGCCAGGTATTGATTTTCGTCGTAATGAGCACCGGAATCCCAACTTGCAGCGCTTCCGCCACCGCGATCGCGAAGTTCTCCTGAAGCGACGGCAGCACGAATAGATTGGACGCAGCCAGCGCTCCCCACTTCGCGTCACCCGTCAGGGGACCGAGAAAGCGAACCCTTTGGCTGAGGCCAAGACCTCCGGCAAGCGATCTCAGCTTGTCGACATACCTCGGCTCTCCACCACCGACCACAAGCAGGATCGCGTCTGGGGCCAACGCAGATATTGACGTCATGGCCCGGATCACGGCGTCCGGGCGCTTTTTGGGATGAAGCCGCCCGAGGAAGATCAAAAGCTGTTTGTCAGCGAGATCGGGGTGGAAAGTTCGGAAGTGCTCGGCCAATCGCTCTGGAGATGTGCCGGGCATGTCGGCACCCAGCCCGACGACCTGCGGATTGGGCACATTCCCGACTTGCTCTATCGCCAGATCGCGCTCCTCATCCGCCGTAAACAGCACGCTGGCCGCACCCGAAATCGTCCTGCCCTCGATCAGCTTGAGGTAAAGCTGCTTCCGCAGCGCCTTCACGCCGAGCGAATACGGGTCGAGCATGCCGTGGGGCGAAATGACATATGGCTTATTCATTTGCCGGCACGCCAGCGCCACGACGGCATTGAGCGGGCTCCACATCGTGTGCAGATGGACAATGTCGGCGTCTCTTATCTTACCGAGCACCATTGCACGGCCGGAGCCGAAGAGCGCGTGCCGAGCGGATGGGACCAGTTGCAGCTCATAGCGATCTCGGGCCGCATGAAGCAGGCTCTCGCCACCGTCATCGGCAAAAGCCGGCGTCGAAAGAACACTTGCCCGCCAACCACACGCCCCCGCGAACTCGGCCCACCGCTCGACCACGACCGGCGGCCCGCCAGCAGACGCATGAATGTAGGGCGAGACGTGCAGAAGATTACGCACGATGTCCTCAGGATGATCGGGCGCGTCGCGCACTGACCCGCTCTTTGTAGATCTCCAGCATTCGCTCCGCCATTACCGCGGAGCTGAACCGCTGCCGGGCCGCATCGCGTGCCGCTCGTCCGAAACTCACGCGCATTTCTGGAGCGTCCACCAAGCGCTGCAACGCCTGCTCGAATTCATCGCCGTTGGCGCACAGAAAACCGCACTCGCCGTGATCGACCGCTTCCGGCGTACCGTCGGTCAGTGATGCGACGATAGGCAACCCCGCATGCATGGCTTCGAGGAGTGCAAGGGGCAAGCCTTCGAACAGCGAGGGCAGCGCGAAGATATCGAAGCCTGCCATTCGGATCGCGGCGTCAGTGCGCCAGCCATCGACAATCAACACGGATGGCCCGAGAGTGCGTGATGCGTGTTCCTCCAACTCCGTCCGCATCTGACCGTCGCCGATCCAGACAAGGCGCACGCCACGTCCTCGAGACATCAAGCGGCGCACATGCTCCACAAGTGCGAGTGGATTCTTTTGTTCCTCGATGCGACCGACGGCACCGATGACAACGTCACCTTCCGAGACTCCCCACTGACGTCGCGCGATCGCGCGGCTGGCGGCCAAGGCGGCAGGATCGGGAATCGGCACGCCATTGTGGACGACGAGAACCTGAGGTTTCGTTGGGCCGTTGGAGAACCGAGCGTTCAGTTGAGCCTGCGATGCTCGGGACACAGTGACATAGACGGCGCTACGGCGGTCCAGCACGCGCGTCGTCACCGCGTCGCGCAGCAACGCGACACGCGCACCGAGCGAGCGCGCTGAATGGGCGATATGAATCGTCGATACCCACGGCAACCCAGTTCGAGCTGCGCCAGCGACGAAATCGAGCCCATCTTCGGCAACCTGCTGGTTGACATGGATGACATCGGGAGCGACCGTCTTCAACGCCGCGGCGAGACGCCTCTGCTGATCGCCATCGAAGTATGCGCTGATATTCCTGAGACGGCGCTCGTAAGTCGCTGTCATGGGCAGTCGAGTGACCTGTGCACTGGGATCGAGCGACCGCGCGAGTTCATCCATCCGCGCCGCAGCAGGCACAATGGCGTGAACCTCACAGCCACACTGAGCCAAACCATCGGCCAGGAATTTCAGATATATTTCGCCACCGCCGCGAGAGCCCGATCCGGAGGAAACGAGGGCCACTCTCATGCGGCATTTCGGCGTGATAGGACTGTGTCGGCCGCCGACACCCAGCGTGATACGCCTTCAGCGAGCCCCCAGCGCTCCGCCATGGTCGCCGAAGCCTCGGCCAAGCGCGCGCGCAGTTGTGCGTCTCCGACGATGCGGCTCAGCGCCTCTGCGAGTTCACCAACATCTCCTGCGCGCGTGACATAGCCGTTGACGCCACTGCGCACGAGATCGTGGCCAGCGCCCACCGCATCACTGACGACGACAGGCAATCCCGCGCCCACCGCCTCGTTGATCACCACGCCCCAGCCATCGTGCCGGCTCGGCAAACAAAATATTTGCGACGCCGCGAATATCTCAGGCACCAAGTGGGGCTCGCGATGCCCAAGGAAGACCACGCGCTCGCGCAAGGCGTGCGGCACCATGCCGTCGAAGCGCCCACGCTCCGGCCCGCTACCGAGCAGCACAAGGCGCGCTTGATCGTGACTCGGCGCTATGCGCAAGAATGCTTGAATGAGTACGTCGACACCCTTGCGTTCTATGAGCTGCCCCGAGAACAATATGCTCACCGCGCCGGCTGTCTCAGCCGAAGTCCTGCCACGCGCCTCCTGATAGGGCCGCAAGTCGCAGAAATAGGGGATGTTGAAGACGGGCTTTCCTCGGAACAACTCTTCGTAAGCTGCGACAGCCTTAGAGCCGATCGCCGCGATCGCCGTTGCCTGGGCGAGAGGCGCCTGCAGCCGCCGTCTGACAAAGGATCCGACGTGACCGCGCGACGAGAACCCCGGAACCTCGCCCCAGAACATCCATTGCTTGCCCTTCTGTCCCATGCCACGCATGGCGATCTGGGCGGTCGGCGCAGAGTAGTCGCTGACAACGACAAGATCCGCGTCCGCATCCGAAATGTGCTGAAGTACGCGCGGATTGTAATAGGCGCTCTCGCCGAGCCACCGCATCTTCGCGCCCGCCATCACCGTTTCATACGGAGCAAGCTTCGGCGCCGTCCATTGTCGGTCCCACGCTCCGATCGAATAGTACAATACCCGAACGTCGAAGGCGTTCGTCTCAGCCATGTGGGCAAACAACTGCTGCTGATACGGCGACGGGATCACCGTCAGGAACAGGATGCGTCGCTTTGCGATCGCCATCACAAGTGCCGTGGACGCGGAGGATTGCGGGGTTGGCGGCGATATTGCCAATTCCGAAACAGGAGCAGCGCGACCGTCGGCAGAACGGCGGGCGCCACGCCCATGAAGCTGCGCATACATAGTCCGGCGGCGAAGAATCCTGACGCAAATACAATTTTGTCGAGATTACCTTGCGCGGTGCTGCCCACGCGGTTCCAACCGGATGCCGCCGCGCCGAAGATCAGGCTCGCCAGGACGACGGCGAACAGTCCGCTCGCCATCCACACCTCGCCAATATACGTCGCGGCCAGCGTCCAACCCTCTGCCCCAAGCACTTCCTCGATGCTGATGCTGAGGCCTTCCGGCTTTCCTGCCCACAAGACCCTCGGGATCGGCCGGACGAAAGCGATGAACGGCACCTCGAACCCGAGATAGTCGTACCGACTGGGGAAGGATTGAATGAGTCCCGAAATGTTCAGGATATTCATATCAACAAAAAAGCGGTCGCTCCGTTCGACGCCGACTTCCCAATTCTGGACCCCCACCGTCCGAATGTGGACCATGAAATGGGCCGCAGCCCCAGCGACGACGGCGAGTGGGACGCCAACTGCCGCCAGCAGCGACCAGGAAATGGTACGCCGCAACAGCAGGAAACTCGCGCCGAACGTTGCGAGATACGTAAGGAAGATGTAGCGCGTCCCCCCCGAGAAGCCGAAAAACAATGTCAGCGTCAGGACCAGGACGGCGATCGCTTTCTGGTACCAGCGATAGCGCCGATGCTCCGCGAGGATCGCCCCCACCAGTGGCGGCAGCAGGAAGATGAGCAGCCCGAGCTCCGTCAGCAGAGCCTCGATCCCACCCATCCGATTGCGCGTCCACGACTGCGAGAAGCGCGGCAGGGTCATCTGCCGCAACGCTTCGACGATATCGAAATTCACGGCGAGGAGAATGTGCAGGTAACCGATCAGCGTGCAGCCGAGAAGCAAGCCCATCATGCGGGACGGTGATAGGCTGAGCGTCATATCCGACAGCGTATCGCCCGCGTACATCTTGAAGGCGTGGCGACCGATCATCAGGCCGCCGAATGCGCAAAGCGTTACGTCAATCGCTTCGCACGCGTTCGCGGCATTCAACTGATACGATAGGTCTTCCTGATCGAACAAAAATTCGAGGAACGTGAGTCCGTACAAAACGACGACGATAAAGATATCGACGCGGAAAATATTACGCACACCCGCTTGCAATTCGATACCGAAAGCAATGACCAAGGTGCAGCCAAGAACGATGGCCGCACTACTGAACGCCTCATTGGTCGAACTCGCGCTGCTTGCGCTGATGGACGCGATAACCGCTCCGAGAATGAAGACGTACGTCGACAGCAGCCGAAGTCGCATCTCGGCGCGCGCAACCGGGAATTGCGCCGTCGCATACACGATCGGTCCAGAAGCGATCTTCATTTGCGCATATCGAGTTGCGCCAGGCTTTTGACGAGCGCTGCCTGCGAGCACATGGCCGGGATGCGCGCGTTGTCGCTCCAGACGCCAATTCGAGAGGGCTCCGCGAGCACCTCTTCGAGCACGGCCTTGATGCGGTTGGATGTCACGTCCGTGAGCACGATGCCGTTCACGCCATGCCCGACGACGGTGCCGCAGTTGCGCGACGTCAGGATCGGCAGACCGTGCGCCAAGGCTTCGAGCTGAGTCATACCGAACCCATCTGAGAAGGTCGGGAACACAAACAGGTCGGCATCAGCATAATACTTGTGTACTGCGCTCCGTTGTACGACGCCATGCAGGACAACGCGGGTATCGGCTTCGATTTTGTGAGGAATAGCAGCCTGCACCTCGCCGACAATATCGAGCCGAACCGGCGCGCCGGGCATGCTCGATATCGCGTCGAGCAGCGGCCCGATGCCCTTGCGAAGGGTCACCTGACCCAAAAACAGAAGCTTAAGCGGGCGATCCTGCGTGAAACGCGGGGGCGGGCGGCGGCTGCCGTTCGGTATCGGGATTTCCGCCGACACATCGTAGGCGAGTGGCACGATGGCGATTTTCCCCTCCGGCACGCCGGCTCGTACGAGCGCCCTTTTCGACCAATCCGAGTTCGCAACCACGACATCGGACAGCTCTATTTCCTCGCGCCAGCGAGCCCAGTACGTGGCGGGCATCCTCTCGTAGCGGTCTGCTTGCCCGGCTCGGCGATACAGATCAGCGACTATCTCGTCCTCCACCGGACCGGGATCAATCTGACCAAGCACCGTGCGCAAGCCGAGTGATTTGGCTGCTCGGAATACCCGGGCCGCAGCATAGCTGTACGCAAATACGGTGTCGCACGGCATCCCTCGCCTGAGGAGAGCGCGCATTCGGCGAGCCGCCATGTCCTCGAACCACGCGTTGCGCTCCATGATTCGGCGCCACCCGGTGCTGCCGAAATAGCGCCCACCGACCTCGCGTACGAGATGCGCAAATCGCGGGCTTTCGACGCGCGCCTCCGCGAGTTGGGAGTGGTAGCGATCCCCGAGACGTTTGCTCAGTCTAGCCGGAAGACTGTCGGGCGCATGCCAGGCATCGGTGATAAGCGCCGCAAGTTGGCCCGATGACGCGAGCGCTCTCCCCATCATGTAGTTCTCGCGCGCGCCGAGTTGGCAAACGATCCAGCGCCCCGGCTCACCGAGCGACCTTTCGGTGCTGATGTGTTCTCGAATGTCGGATGCCAGACTAATGAGAGCCACCCCGCAGTCTTCTGGCCTCAAGGATGATGCGTGTTTTTACAGGCGCTCTCTGCGCGCGGTGCCGCCATACATGGCGCGGGATCTGTGTCAGTCCACGCAACACGCCGGCTGAGCGGCCATTTTGCAGCGACCACAAGACGCGCCGGCCGATCTGTAAAACCGCGAAAGACCACAGCGCAAATGGGTACCGCAAATAGCCGACGAGCGCGATGTTGCTGATGTGTGCACTCGTGATTTCGGGCGCGGCCTGATGACCGCGTGAGGTCCGGTGACGAACGCGTAGTGCGTCGGATTTCAGGATTGTCCAACCCTTGTCCAGAAGCTGAAGCGAGACGTCGGCCTCCTCGGCACCGTAAGCCAGTTCGAGTGGCAGGTAGCCCCGGGTCTCGAGAAACGCCGATCGACGAATGGCGGCACCACAGCCGACGAACTCTGCGGCCGAGGCAATCGTGTTGACGCGGAGCGGCAGCCGTTCATCGTCGTGGACGATCGCGCCGGCAGCAATGATCCCGGCGCCGGAGTTCTTCTGAAAAAGGTCCGTCACTACGGCAAAAAAGTCCATGTCGATTGGATGGGAATCATCGTCCAGGCTGACCAGATATGGATATTTGGCGCTCGCGACGAGGACGTTTCGCGCTCCGCCGGGCCCTGATCGCGTCGCAGCTTCGATCCATTGAACCTCGGGATACCTGGGCTCGAGCGAGCGTCGGGTCTCCCGATCGCCAAAGTCGATCATGACGAGTATCTCGGCTGCCCTCGGCTGACACTGTCGCAGAACGTCCAAAGTTTCAGCCAGAGCGGCGCCGCGCTGGAACGTCGGAATTACGACGGAGATCGGCGCCGTCATCGCATTTTCATTGCTGATGACACTATGCGCCACGGTTCATGATGCGATCCGGGACCCCGATCTCGCCTTTGCCGAAAACATCGCGCGCAGCATCAATGCCGGGCCGGCGAGCAGAAAAGCGATGCGGCCGGCGCGCGCATTCCACAGCAATGTATCGCGGTACAAACGCCATGCCGCGCGCAAATCGCCTGTGCGGATCGCGTCCAGCAAGATCGGTCGAGCATGGCGAGCGATCACGGTGCGACGGGCATCTCTTTGCGCCGCGCCGCCAGGATACATACCGGACCGCTCCCTCTCGATCAGCCGCGCGACACCTCGGATCGTCTTGTCCAGGTCGGCCATTTCGTTGCCTGCGTGGATACGGTGACCAAGGATGACAGGTCGCACGGTTTGCACAAAGCCTTGCTCGGTGCCGAGGCGCAGCGCGAGATCATGATCTTCCGCGTTCAGGCCATCCTCGACGAACCCGCCCGCGCGATGGAAGGCACGTCGATCAATGACCATCATGCCAGCACCGGCAAAATAGGAATGAGGCGATGAGTCGAGAAACGTCGGAAAGGCGCGCCCCTCGGCCGGCTCCTCCGACGGCGGTTCGATATCGCCGGAAAAATCCTCGAAGCGGGCGAACAGCAGCTTGGGTTTGCCATGCCTCTCGGCAAGCGCGGCCAATGCTTCGAGCGACCATGGGAACCAAAGATCGTCACTGTCGAGGAAGACAAGGTAGTCGCCGTGTGCCGCCTCCGCACCACGATTGCGCGCCGCGCCAGGTCCCGCGTTCACCTGTCGTATACTGGAGATGCCTTCGGTCGTAACGAGAGCGTCGTAGGTCCCGTCCGTGGAGCCGTCGTCGACGACGATTACTTCATCGGGGCGGCGACGCTGTGCCACCACACTTGCGAGACACGTCATAAGGTGCGCGCGGCGGTTATAGGTCGGAATGATGACGGAGAATGTCGTCATGCCGGCTTCAGGCGACTCCTCGCGCTCTGCACGTTGGCTGCGCCCCGCCGCAAGGTGCGACTTCAGTCCGCGGCATTGCGCAGCCTTCGTCCCATGGTAGCGCTCGGAAGTCGAAAGGTATCGCGCCGGAATGTTGCTATCCGTTCCGCAATCTCGAATCCGAAAAGGCGGTATGCCACGCGATAGAGGGGTGGTGCTGTAACCCCTTCGGGCTTGAAGCGATCCAGGGCGGCGATGGTCGCGAGGATCGCGCGCGCCTCTTTCCGATCCTCATTCCAGGCGCTCCGAGCCATATCGAACCGCCCTTGGTTGATCGCCCACTGACGCTCCGGCGTCAACGCGCCGATTGAGGACAGGTGATCTTCGAGCCGCTTCTCGATCTTGAGACGCTCGCGGCGCACGAGGGGCGGGTTGCGTGTCGACAGCGAACCGTTCGCAAAGCGACGATATACGGCGCCATCCGCGCGATCGTATTTGAAGCGCTTGCCGGCGGCGAGAAGACGGAAATAAAGCTCGTGCTCCTGGCAACATGGTTGTCCGACGCGCCATCCGCCGACATCCAGGAGGGCAGATTTACGCCACAGCGGCGCACCTGTCTGAGGCAGATCCCATCGCGCGAGCAGAACCCAGTGGTCGTGGCGTTCCGGGATTTCCTCGACCGAGACCGACGTCGATCCGCCATTATGCCATTCGACGATCGACGGCCCGAACAGCACGTCAATCTCAGGATCAGCCTCGATGACCGCAACCTGCCCCGCGATCTTGCCAGGTTTCAGGTAGTCGTCGGCATCGAGGTATTGCAACCACTCGCCCTTCGCCAGTTCAATCAGTCTGTTTCGCGCCTGATTGCTGCCTCGGTTCGCGCCCGTCTCCCACCGAATGCGATCGCTGAAGCTTTTGATGATGCCGAGGCTGCCGTCAGTCGATCCATCATCGACAACGATGACTTCTTTGCTCACCCAGGTTTGCGCGAGGGCGCTCTCGATCGCCTGTTTGACCCAGCGCTCTGCGTTGAAGCAGGGGATCAGGATGGAGACAAGCGGTCTCATGGGGCTTGACCGATCGCTCGCTGGGTTGAGGATTTAAGCATCGCCTTAGAGGCGCTCCCAGTGCGCAGGAATCAGATCGTCCGTCGTGAGGTACGGCAGCTTGAACCATTTCCTGGGCGCAATGATGAGCTCAGCCCTATCACCGGCGAGCCAAGCAGCCCACCATGAGAACGTGCTGTTGGCGGTTATGAAATGTCCGGCACGCGCCATCAACTGAAGGTCCGACGCGTGAGGCTTCAAGCCAGGCGGGGTCGCGTAGTCCACAAAGCGGGCCGCACCTTCGAGCCAATCAAAGTTTTCCCGACACCAAGCCATATCATCCGAAAAGATGAAGAATACCGGTTCCTCGATGACCTCGCGCATTCGCGCAACGGCGCGGCGATAGTAGTCCATGGCGCACGGCCCTATGAAATGCGCATACTGTGGGGCTGTATAGTCGCCGCGGCGAACGTGCAGGCAGACCGCCCCCGGCTGGGCAATCGCTGCTGCGAGTTCGGCGGCCCCTGGCGGTAGCGCGTCGCGAAACTCGAAGTCGCGCCTCAAGGTCTCCTCGATGCCGGCGAAGTAACGATACGATTGCCAATACCCAGCCAGATAAACGGGCGGCGTACTGTCGACAATCTCGGGTTGGAACGCGAACTCACGCTGATGAACAATCTTTGACCCGCTGGACGTTCTCCGCAGGCGATGGGCGATCTTGCCGGCCCATCCCGCGCCATGAGGATGATACGGCGATACATCGGAACGCGTCGCAAATGCAGGCCGCAACTTGAATATATCGAGGTCATAGCTGCGCGATGTTTCCTGAGGCGCGTACTCAATGACGTTCGTGTCGAGCAAAAGAGGCGCCCCGCTGCGCTGTGAGAGCGCGCGCCCCAGTGCATACTGGAACATCTGATTCCCGAGTCCTCCGAGAATCTGAACAATAACGCGCCCTCGCGCCTCGCCGATATCCTGGACTGAAGGACGCAATGCGGTCACGCACTCCCCCGCGTTTCCATCACTCGACGATAGACAGGCGCGGTAGCGGCAGCCACCGCCTCCCATGACGTCTGCTTTCGCCAGAACCGGCCTTGAGCATAGTCCCGCGGCGTCGAGATCGCGCGTTCCAGTGCATTGCGGAAGTCGCCCTCTAGACTCTCGTAGCGAACGACATGCGGATGTGGCTCTCCTAAATCCAATGTCGTCGCGCTGCGCGGCAAAAGTGACGGCACGCCGAACGACCGCGCGAGTGCCCCTGCACCGGACGTGAAAATGCTTCGGTAGTTGAAAATGACACAGTCTGCCGCGCTCAACCACATGCGGAGGGCCGCATCATCGAGCCAGTCGTCCGAGATGCGCAAATCGATGGCCGGCGCATTGCTTGCGGCATCTCGCACTTCGTTTGCGTAGTCGGGCGAAAGAACAGGCCCCGCGATTACCAGACGATGGGGCACGCGCGCATCCGACCAGAATTGTACGACCTCCTTGATCCCTTTGTACGGACTTACAGTGCCGAACATCAGACAGATCTTCTCGTCCAGCGGCAGTTGCAACGTCCGACGCGCATCGTCGCGATCCATTGGATCGCCAAGCGTCACGGCATGATCGCCAAATGGAATGACCTCGATGAGACGCTCGGGCAAGCCAAAGGTCGATGCCAGAAGATCGCTCGCAGGCTTTGCGTGAGCGAAGACGGCCTCCGAGTTGCACAGGGTGAAGCGAATGTTGCGCGATACACCCGGCTCGTCTCCCCGGTTGTGAGGCAGAAGATTGTGCGCCGTCACGACGATCGGCACTCGACGCGCGGTGAGCCAGAGATCGAGCGGGTAGCGCGCCACGCGGAGCCGATCCCACGTGTCGCCGCGTCGGGCGAAATAGGCTTCCGGCCAATGCAAATGGAATATGTCCGGCGCGGATGCCGCCACGCCTCTGAATAATGGCAACCCACGCCGGTAGTCACTGAGGAAGGCGACCTCCACATCGTACTTCGAGAGCGCCTTGGCGAGAAGCTTCTGATAGGGGAGACCGGCCCTGTAGTCGGGAGCAAAAAGAACCCGCAGCTTGCGCAACGCCCTAGGCCCCTCTCGCCTCTGCATTTCGCACGCCAGCCCACGTGCCACGAAGCAGGCCCTGTCGGGTCAACTGCGCCATGCCCTCGCTGTACATCAGGTGCCGGATCCCTCCGACGTAGTGGCGAAAGGGCCGTCCATTGACGCCCGCCTCGAGCCTCAGCGTGTACTCATCCGGCAGCAACTCCACGCCGTAGCGCGAACTACACAGCGCGTAGAGAGTCTGCTCGATCCGCCAGAAAAACCCGTCGAAAATGCCCGGCAAGGCAAGAAATTCCTCGACCCAATCCGTGCGCAGCGAGGCGCGGTGCGCGAGCCCCAGTCCGCTGTTGAAGCGCGCGACGAGATCGTGCCCGATGAGTGGACGAACCGTGTCACGATCGATCGCATAGGCTTCACCGACGTCGGCGTTGAAGGAATTGAGCCCGTAGGCGCTGTCCTCAATGCGCTCCAAGTACGCGGTCGGCTCATCGAAGAACAGCAGGTCGCTATCGAACACGGCCATGCGATCCGACTCGAGAAACGCAACGAAGTCGAAGATCTTCGGTGCGAGCAGGTTCGTCCGCCGGAATTTCAAGCTAAGCGGAAAGTGCTTCAAATTTTTCTCGACCACCGCGTCGGCATGTCGGCGCCGGATGATGCGGGCTCGCGGAAAGTGTCGGGACAGATGACCGAGCGCCACATCATCCAGCGACCCGTCCTCATGGATGCACAAAGCGTAACGGCGACCGCTCGCGGCGTAGAACGACTTCAGCGTCCACACCAGGTTCAACCAGTCCCGCGACGACGTCAGGACGTGGATCTCGCACGGCCCGTCGACAGTACCCTCAACCGGCGGCGTGGCGAGAATGCGGGGCCGAACGACGTCGCGGTACCAGATCCCTTTGGGTCCGTGCTTGAAGGCATCGCCTGCCGCCAGCTTGAGCGCACCTGGAGTGAGCCTCACCATACGGGGCGACTCGTCCTGCAGGGTTCGGTTGAGCTTCGCAGGCGACGTGCGCCGGCGCGAACGACACTCACTTGCGGAACGATCGACTTAATTGTGGTGTCCATAAAATCAATTTGCGTCGAAGCTCTCCAAATGAACCGCAACCTCCGGCAAATTGCATCACCGGCCGCTCGATAAAATACCACGACACTGCGGCTGCCATCACCGATGCGATAAAGCCGGCAACACCGACACTAGCGATCGCCGACCACCCTTCCAGTTCTCGAAAGGGCTCCAACTTGCTGATCGCCCGCACGATCGGATAGTGCCACAGATAGAGACCGTAGGAGATCGTCCCCAGCCAAGTGACGAGTACGCCGCCGAAGAGCAGATTGCCGAGCCGCGAATAGGGCGTCAAAAGCAGCAGCGCCGCGAAAACGATGGCGTTCAACGGCCAACCAACCCACGTCACAGTGCGCCAATCGCCTTCCCCGGCAGATGCGATGAGGCCGACAACTACGGCGACCAGGAGAACGACTGCGACATCCAGCGTCCACTTCGGCGCGCGCATTGACCGAAGATTGGAATCCGAAAGCGCACTTCGGTCTTGGACCGATATCCATGCAGCTGCGATCCCCGGCAAGAACCACTTGAGAAAGTAGCCGATGTTCCATGTGTAAACGGCACTCGTCGGGTCGCCGCCGCCGAATATGGGATTGGGCAACAACGGTGCGAGCGTTGCGATGACCATTTTTGACAGTGGACCAGCGGCGAGCATTGCGATCGAGATCGCGAGAAGGAGCATTGCCCCGGACGCTCTGGTCAAGAACGAGACGCGCGTTGCGATCCAGAAAGCCAATGCCAGGAAGAGATAGAATTGGACTTCAATGCTGACCGTCCACAGCACATTGTTTATCATCCATACGAAATTCTGATGATAGAACGTCTGAATCCCGAAAATATGAGCGATGAAATTCACGATCCCCCAGAACGTATAAGTTCTGTCGTCGGGCAGCAGCGACCATAAGACAACCACTGCGTAAGCGGGGAAAATGCGCACTGCGCGCCGCAGAAGAAACCGTTCGAGCTGCCTGTCTTCAAGGCGGCGCTGAAGCAGCAATTGCCACAAGGGGCGCGACAGCAGGTACGCCGACAGGCAGAAAAACAGCCCCACGCCCGCATCCGCTCCCGCCGTCCAACCGGCATAAGGCAGACTTGGCAGGTTGCGAATGCCCGCAAGCCACGGCAAATGGTACACAAAGACCAGCAGCGCCGCGACACCGCGAAGTCCGGTGAGGACAGGAATCTCCGAGTGCGCAATTTCAGCCTTGCGGTCGGCGTGCTCTACGGAAGCACCCGCGCCAAACCTCGCCGCCCTGAGAGCGCTCTCACGCATTATCGGCGCAACATCGGAATCGTAATTCTCACATCAATTATCGAATGATCGCGCGGCGGACCGCACCAAGCCACGGCCGCGACGTGACGACCGACAAGTCCTTCAAGCCGGTCTTGGCCAGCAGCGACAGAGCACCTTTGCGATCCCCTTCCCCAAGCAACCACATCGCCTGCCTGCTCGGCAGAACGCGTTGCTGCCCACGGATCTCGGCTTCGACCTGCTGGCGCTCATCGCGAGATAGGAATTTGCTGTAGCGTTGCGCAATGCGCACCTCGTCAGCGCGGAACGCATAGGCGATACCCTGCCCCATTGTCTTGCTCAGGCCATGCCAGCGCCAGGAAGCCAACAGTTCCGGGACCAACGTGAGTTGGTAGCCGCCCTCAAAAATCGCGCGGCAGTAGTACTCGATATCCATTGAGTAGTGAAAACTCTCGTCGAACACGCCAATGCGGTCGATCACCTCGCGCCGCATGACGCTCGCACCGGAGAATGGAAAGACATAGCGCGAGGAGCGGCTCCATGGACACAAGTAGTCCTTCTTACTGACGACGGGAGACGGAAGGACACCACCTGCCGCGGCGCCGATACCGAAATTTTCGCTCCCACCTCCGACCCACGATACCGACGGCTCGGCGAAACACTCCGCAACCAGCGCCATCGCGCCAGGCGCGAGCAGGTCGTCGCTGTTCTGATACAGCCACACATCACCCGAGATGCGAGAGAGCCCCTTGTTGATGGCGTGCGACTGGCCGCGATCCTTTTCGCTGACCCAGAAGGCCAAGAATTTTTCGTATTTGCGGATCACGGCGCTGGTGTCATCCGTGCTGCCGCCGTCGATGATGATGTATTCGAGGTTCGGATAGCCCTGGAGCAGAATGGAGCGAATAGTCTCCTCGATAAACTGCCCTTGGTTGTAGCTCGGCGTGACAATGGAGATTCGTGGCCACGAGCGGCCATCGGTCATCCTGTCCGGCAACTGCGCACTCTCGACCGTCCACGGCCAGCCGGATTTCCCGGGCGGCGGCGGAGGGAGTTCAGCGAGAGACGGGGAGCGCATCAACTTCAGCCCTGACGACGGGCGTGCTCCGTTCTACTAATGATGTAGTCGTTGTTAGACGCGCAATCAGATCGGTCATCAGCTCCAGCTAGCTTAGCAAAAACAATGCCGACGACGATGCCGACAACGAAGATCACACCGTAAAGCATTGATTGGCTCCTCTAGCATTGGTTGAACTGCTTCTTGAGGGCTTGTCGCTCGACGCACCGGTCCGCACCGGCGATACCGCGTGCCGATCTTCGCATTTGGAAGCAGCCTCCTCGTAAAGCTGCTGGTACGCGCGCGCCTGCGTCTCCAGCCCGAAAAGGCGTTCCGCCCGTAAGCGCGCTACGGGAGACAGTTCGCTGCGTCGTTCAATCGTCATTTCGATGCACTCACGAAGCTCCCGGATATCGAATGGCTTCGCCAAATAGCCGGTGTGACCGTGCTCGACGATGTCCGGGATGCCGCCAATAGCAAAGCCCGCTACCGGGCATCCGCAGGCGATCGCCTCTACTGCGGTTTGCGGCAGGTTATCTTCCCGCGACGCTATGACAAAAACATCAGCGAGTCCGTACGCTACAGAAAGCAACTCTTCTGATTCGATTCGCCCGAGGTGGAGACGGCGAACTCCCTCGATTGCCGGGCGCGGGCCATGGCCGACCGAGATCAGCACAAGATCGTCGCGACGCTCCATGCCCTCAATCGCCGCCAGAAGAAGGTCCATGCCCTTGCGACGATTGGAGAGACTCTCGCAAACGAAAAGAAGCACACGGTGGTGGTCCGAGATCCCGAATGCTGCGCGCGCAGCGCGATCCGACGGCCGAAACACCTTAAGATCGAGGCCATTCGGGATATGCTGGACTCGGAACTTGCCGAACATTGCGCTTCGTGCCGCTTCAGCGGCAATCCATCGGCTCGGTGCCGCAATGACCATGCTCTCGGGATCAAGCCGAGCGTATGCTTGGCTCCTAATTCTGAACGTGTCGCGAGAAATGTCGTCCTCCCGGGTCGAGGAGAGTTGCGGACAAGCGCCGCAGTTTCTGACAAAGCCTTCGCAGGCCCCGGAATAATGGCATCCGCCTGTAAACGGAGCGATGTCGTGCAGCGTCCAGACAAGCGGTTTGCCTGGTGCGACGGTCGCAAAAAATGAGGGCCAATCGAGGAAACCGGCAACCCAATGCAGATTGATGACGTCGGCATCCTGCATAATGGCGGTCGAGATCTCCTGATAAACACTCCGTGCCGCCGAGTAAAATTCGGCATTAGGAATGCGCGAAGTTCTGATGTGACGCTGCTCGCGTTCGATCGACAGACGCCTTAGACGTCGCCACAGTCGCTGATCAAACCTTTTCGTTAATGTCGGCGTGTCGATGGTCTCGTCATCGCTCCGCTTATTCGCAACAAGCATTCGAGAAGCGACGTCGATGTGGCGAAGGCCACAATGCAGTCGATAGGCTGCCCGCGCGGCGCCCCCCGAAACATCGCTGGTGCTAACGTGCAAAACGCGCAAAGCCGCGCTTCATCCTTGTTCTCACGCCCAGCTTGAGTCGAACGCTTTCAAGCCAAGTCATCGGCCGTGGCGGAAGCGGAAAGACAGCTTTGCGGATGCTGGCATCCGCGACTGCATCGCATGCTACACAATGTGGATGCACGAGCAACCATTCAAGCTCGTTCGACGAAAGGTTGGAGCGGGCGCTGTCGCTCTGGAGCGTATGCGTCGCCTCGGGTCCAAACCCGATATTCGTAACCAGATTGAGGCTTGGGATGCATGTCAGTCCCCTGTTGAACCAGCAAGAAAATGTCCATTGATAGTCCCAGGTATCGATCTCGCCCGCGGCCGACCGATTGAAAATACCTGTCCAGAAACGTTCGAGGTATTCGTCGTCAAGGCACGCTCTCAACTGTCCGGAATCACGGAAGAACGGCCAGTTCGACATATTCATATCGTAAAGGCGCCAAGCCCGCCGCCAAGTTGCCCAACCCCAGATAAGCGGATAGCGAGAGAAAAAATAACTCTCCTTGCCTCCAGAAACTGAACCAGTCGGATTGTCACCAGAAATGCACATTACCCGCTTGTCATTTCGGTAGAGGTCGAGCAGCTCGCCGCAATAGCGAAAGAAGGAGGGCGAGGGCACGCAGTCGTCCTCGAGAATAATACCCTCCTGTTCGTGGTCGAAGAACCAATCGATTGCTTTGCTCACACCCGCGCGACAACCTAAATTCTGATCGCTAAAAAGGATCTTGAGTTCGCATGGCCAGTCCACCGCAGTGGCGACACGCCGAACCTTGGCACAAAGATCCAATTCTCCTGGCCGACTGACGCGAGGGCCGTCCGCCGCCACATAAAGACGCGCCGGCCGGGCAGCGCGAATAGCCTCGAATACCCTGGCCGTCGTGCCGGGGCGATTGAATACAAGGAAGAGGACGGGCGGGGTCATGCCTTTAGCCGATAGCGACGATCGTTACGGGAAAGTTCTGCAAGCTGCAGCCGCGCGACGAGTGCTCCTCGCACCTCGCCAAATCTCATGACGTCACCACCGACCACGCGTGGTCGACAAGAACTGCTCGCCCATTCCAGCCATCCGGCGCGTTGCGCATCGTGCCGAAAAATGACCCATCGGCGATCTGAATAAACAATCCCTCTTCGATACAGTCTTCGATTACTCCGTCCACTTCCAAGAACGGTGAAAGTCCGTATCGGCCTTCGGTCAACGGCATCCTATCGACAGTGCAGACTAGGCGATCACCCGAACCGACGAGCACCTTCTCGTCACTGGTGGCATCCGACGCGAAATTTATAAGCGGACGGCCAAGCGTATCGCTGAGACAGAGTCCAGCACGTGCTGCACCTCTCTTCCCATTGCCTCCAATCTCCATGATGAAGCAACATGGTCGGCCGGCAATCGGCATTTCCAAGTGCTGACCATTCTCATCGACAATAGTCACGCGAATAAATCTCAACTCACCACTACCAGACCTGTGCGCGGTGGAGAGATCGCCACCCATTGAGAGGCCTGCGTCGCCTTGGCCGAGATAGTACGGCAATACAAGATCGGGCGTACCATCCATGACCAATGTGCCATTGCGCAACAGGTGCGCACGCCCGCACAACTGCCTCACCGCGCTCATATTATGACTGACGAACAGCACGGTCCGGCCGTGGCCGGCGACGTCGCGCATCTTGCCGAGGCACTTTTTCTGGAACTCCGCGTCGCCGACCGCGAGCACTTCGTCGACAATCAAAATCTCCGGCTCCAAATGTGCGGCGACGGCGAAGGCGAGGCGCACGTACATACCGCTCGAGTAGCGTTTGACGGGCGTATCGAGGAATTTCTCGATGTCGGCGAAATCGACGATTTCGTCGAACTTCCTCCGGATCTCCGCGCGCGTCATGCCGAGGATGGCGCCGTTGAGAAAGATATTCTCGCGCCCCGTCAGCTCGGGGTGAAAGCCAGTCCCCACTTCGAGGAGGCTGGCGACACGCCCTTTGATCGTGACGCGCCCCTCGGTCGGCTCGGTGATGCGCGACAGGATCTTGAGCAGCGTCGACTTGCCCGCGCCGTTGCGCCCGATGATCCCGACGACCTCACCGCGCTTGATCTCGAAATTGACATCCTTCAGGGCCCAGTGCTCTTCGATCTCGTCGCCGACGACAAGCTGACGGCCGCGAAACATATCGCTCGCCGATCTCGCCAGATCTCTAGCGGTGCGGCCGATGACATCGCGGAGCGCGGTATACTGCTCGCGCTTCGTCTCGTGCCCGATCAGGTATTTCTTGGAGAGGCTTTCCGCTCTGAGGACGACGTCCGTCATCAAATCAGATCCGCGAACGTGCGCTCGGTGCGCCGGAAGTGGCGGATGCCGAACCACAGGAAGAACGCGACGACGCCGAGGCTGAGGACAAAGCCCGGCATGTAGAGCCGACTTTCGCCGCCGAGCAGGCACCACCGGAACCCATCAATAACGCCGACGACCGGATTGAGGCTGTACCAGAAGCGCCAGGCCTCCGGGATGACGGCACTCGAGAAGCCGACCGGCGAAACGTAGAGCCCGAACTGCACGATGAAGGGGATGATGTAGCGGAAGTCCCGATATTTGACGTTCAACGCCGTGATCCAAAGGGCAGGACCGAGGCTGGCGAGCACAGCTAGAACGACAAATGCCGGTAGGAAGATGATCTGCCAATTCGGCATGACGCCGTACCAAGCCATGATGACAAACAGGATCGCGAAATTGATCGCGAAATCGACCAGCGCCACCGCGCACGTCGACGTCGGGATGATCAGGCGCGGGAAGTACACTTTGCTGATCAGGTTGGTGTTGCTGATGAGGCTGTTCGATGCCTCGGACAGAATGCCGGAGAACAGGAACCACGGCAGCATGCCGACGAATACGAGAACGGGGTAGGGCACACCGCCGTCGCTGGGCAGCTTTGCGAGCTGGCCGAAAATGATCGTGAAGATGATCATCGTCAGCACCGGCCGCACGACCGCCCAAGCGATGCCGATCACCGTTTGCTTGTAGCGCACCGCGATATCGCGCCACGCAAGGATGGCGAAGAGCTCGCGGTAGTGCCAGAGATCGGACCAGTAGTTCCTCTCGGCCCTGCCTGCCTCAAGGACGATCACCCGTTCGCCTGCAGCGGTGGCCTCTGATGGCTGCGCCGCGCTAGGCGACTGCTCGACCTGGATTGGTGCTAAATCCTGCACTATGCAGTGCGCGCCAATAGAGAACGGTCCAAATATCTCAACAGACTCTACTCAGCGGCCTGCGCACGCATGGGGCCAGCCGTCGATGCTGTCGGCACATCGCGCTCGCCTGCAGCGGCGGCCAAGAACGCCGATATCTGCTTGTCGTTTCGAACATACTTGAAGACTCCGAGGGTCAGCAGCGGATGCCGGAGGAACCATAGCGCGCACATCAGGAGTTCGTGGCCCCACACGACGCGAACAAGTGTCAATGCACGACCCAACAGCAGACTGGCGACGATGATCGCGCGCCGCGCATACCGCCCCGTCAGCCAATCGTGTTCCCACGCTCGTCGAAGAAAAGCGGGAGACACGTTGCTGGTGGCAAGGAAATCCTTGGCGAGAAGCGCCTGACCGCCGACCTTCTCCACCAACGTTTCGTTGCGGCCGGTCGTCAACGTCAGAGCAAAGTTCGCGAGCGGCCGACGGTGGAGAACCAACGGGCGTCGCATATAGCGCTCCTTCACAGCATCCATCATGAAGTCCGGCGTTGCGTCCGGATGACGGGTCATGTGGGGCCCATTGGCGCGCACGAGCATGGCGCCCTGCGAGTGCAGCGCCTCCATCATTTGCCGAGGCTGCAATACATCGAAAAATTCGAGTGGTGGCCCGGACTTGCTCCAGATCGTGCCATCGGGGGTCCATTGATTGTTAGGCCCCTCCTGCCAGCGCACCATATTCGACCATGCGACATCGACCTCGGGGTGCGCTTCCAGAATGCCAATCATGGTCTCGAGAAAATCGGGCTCCCACCAGTTATCGTCCTCGAGGATCGACATGAATTCATTGGGGATCGGCTTCCAGCAGAGGTTGAACGTCTCGACGGCGCCGAAGTTGGTTGGGTGATCAAAGAGGACAATTCTCGGGTCGCCGATCTCGTCGACAAGCTGCCGGCAACTGTCATCGTCGGGCGCGTCGTTGTGAAGTTCGCAGATCCAATCGGCGAACCGTTGCTCACAAAGACTTTTCAGCGCCCGCCTCAGCATCAGCGGGCGCCGATACGTCACCAGGTAGACGCGCACCCGAGGCGGACGGCCACCCGCCTCTACTCTCGAAGGTCTAGCTGGAAAAACCACGTCGCTGAGCTTTGGCTTCAAGGCAGCAGTACACGCGGGCGTCACTCAACTCGCAGCAGTGAGGCCTGTCGCCGTAAGCATACGAGCGATCACCACCGTCGCTCATGCCTTGCGGCCTGCCATTTTGGTCGGAGCACTGTTGGACATCAGACGATCGAAGTAGGTGATGGTCTGGCGCAAGCCGTCCGCTAGCGCGACACGCGGCCGCCAGTCGAGATGCTTCTCGGCCAGTGTGATGTCAGGGCGACGTTGCTTGGGATCGTCCTGCGGCAACGGCAAGAACGTCAGAGACGATTTCGAACCAATCATCTCGATCGTCATCTCGGCCAGTTCGCGAATCGTGAATTCGCCGGGATTGCCGAGGTTGATCGGACCGGTCACATCAGCCGGGCTCGCCATCAACCGGATGAAGCCCTCGATCAGATCATCGACATAGCAGAAGGCGCGGGTCTGACTGCCATCGCCGTAGATCGTGATCGGCTCGCCCCGCAACGCCTGGACCACGAAGTTGGAAACGACGCGACCGTCATTGGGATGCATCCGCGGACCGTAGGTATTGAAGATCCGCGCGACCTTGATGTCGAGTTTGTGCTGGCGATGGTAGTCAAAAAATAGCGTCTCAGCGCATCGCTTGCCCTCGTCGTAGCACGAGCGCGGTCCAATCGGATTGACGTTGCCCCAGTAATCCTCGGTCTGCGGGTGAACCGATGGATCGCCGTAGACCTCCGATGTCGAGGCCTGGAAAACCTTGCACTTAAGTCGCTTGGCGAGCCCCAGCATATTGATCGCACCGTGCACGCTGGTCTTGGTCGTCTGGACGGGATCATGCTGGTAGTGAATGGGCGAGGCCGGACAGGCGAGGTTGTAAATCTCATCGACTTCGATGTAGAGCGGGAACGTGACGTCATGGCGCAAGAGTTCGAAGCGCGGATGCGAGATCAGGTGCTCAACATTCTGCTTCGACCCCGTGAAAAAGTTGTCGAGGCAAATGACGTCATGACCTTCCGCAATCAACCGATCGCAGAGATGAGATCCGAGGAATCCGGCGCCGCCGGTGATCAGAATCGTTTTGCGCGAAGTAACCCGACTTGCAGTGCTATCGACGGCCATGGACATCCTATCAATTCTCCGACATGCGAGCTGTCGAGAGCAAAGCTACCGCACTTCGGGTGAACGAACACCCGAAACCAGACGTCTGCACGTCATCCGGCGGCATTGACCGCACATATAGTTACCTGGAATGACACCGTTTTCCGGGCTCAGTCCTCGGCAACCCTAGATCTTCAACCTCGGCCGGTGGAGGCGAAGGGCGACTTCGCGGCCGATATCTCAAGTTTGTCCCGATCGTGGCTGGCCTTCAAGCCGCCAGTCCGCGTCGCAAAGAGAGACAGGCAGGCTTGTGCTTTTTCGGTCTATTGGCAGCCATTCGCAGGCGCTGGCCGTACTCGACGTCCCACCGAAAACGGAACAACATCAGGACGCCGCGCCGCCGCCTGACTCGGCCATCGCCGGACGCACATCGAGTTTACGCAGCTCGCGCCATGCCATACCGACGGCGTCGCGATCAACGCGCTCCCCGAACACGACCATTGGCACGGTCGCCGCGATAATTTTGAGATCAAGCATCAACGATGCATGGCGCACGTACCACACATCGAGCGCCGTTTTGTCGGCCACCGAAACGTCTCGTCCTCCACGCACCTGTGCCCATCCAGTAAGGCCCGGCTGGACAAGTAAGCGGACCAGAATGTCGGCCGATTGCTCGCGCGCCACCAATGGACGCGGGCCGACGAAGGACATATCGCCGATAAGGATGTTGAACAGCTGAGGTAATTCATCGAGGCGCGTGCGACGCAAGAGTGCGCCCACCTTCGATACGCGACCTGAATCCGGAATTCTCTCGCCGCTCATGCTGTGCGAGGCACCCATCGTGCGGAATTTGTACAGATTGAATCTCGCGCCGCGCAGTCCGGGCCGTTGCTGCACAAAGAGGACCGGGAGACCGACATCCAACGCCACAACGAAAGCAACCAGCAGTATCACCGGCAGAAGAACTACCAGCAAAATCAGCGCAACAGCCGCATCGATCGCGCGCTTGAGGCGCCAGTACGGGCGGCCAAGAAGGCGCTTGATTTCCTGGTCGCTGATCCCGAATTCATCGCTCCGGGGCCCTTCGCTTATGCTCTGGCTAACCGCACTTTGCTTCTCAGCGCTGTAGCTTGCGGTATCTGGCGAGCCAAACAAGCGCTCGGCGAAGAAATCGAGACGGACATCCGTCTTTCCCTCGAGATCGAGCAGTATCTGCCGCGCCGCATCGGACAGGCGGTCAAAGGGAGTCGCAATCACCACCCGGCCGACGTGGATACCGTGAACGTCCAGTTCGGCGATGACCTCAGCAATCGTTTCCGGCGTACCCAGCACGCGAGTCGACTGCACCAGTCGCCCGACGTGGCGCGCGTTGGGGGACAGAATGCCGGCAATTTGCACCGCGCCGTTGCCATATTCGGCCGCCGAGCGGAGGAACAGTTCCGTGACGCTGCCCCAACCCAACAACAGTACCGTATCGTTCGCGGAGGGTAGCGACACGACGTCAGGCCGGTCAGCGCGTCGGCGCCGATCATGCAGCACCCTCAAGAGAACCCTGGCGCCGACCAATCCAACCGCCATGACCATGGCTTGCAGGATCGGCAGGGATCTGGCCACGCCGTCAAGTCGATTGACCACAAACCCGATCGCCACTGCAGCGATGACGATCAGCGCCGTCGCGGCGACCGCACGCACATAATCAGCAAGACCACTGAACCGCCATATGGAGCGATTGAGCCGGAAGACGACCAAAATTGGCGCGGCAACGGCGAGCGTAATGCAGAGATATGGAACAAAGGATAGCCACTGCCCGGAGTCGATCGCAAAATTCTCGCGCAGCACCAGGGCGGCGATTGAGGCCATGCCGACAATGAATAAGTCGACGACCAGAGCTCTCTGGCTTTTTAAAATGTACATACCCACCACGGTGGCCAACCCACCGCCCCACTCAGAGTCCGCACTGATTCCAGAAAAAATGCTTTTTCAATTCGTTAAGGTTAACATCTCGGACGGGCGCCACACCGTCAACACAAACAGGCCGGTTATCCACAGCGCTTTGAATGAAAAATTTGCTTAATTATCAGGCCTCAAGTGCATTTTGGAAGCAGAAGTCTTTCCGCCGAGCAGCCCGGGTTTTCAGCCTTTTTGTTGCCCCGTTTTGCCTCTACCGGGAAGTTCCCTTTCAAACCACGCGCTTAGATAACCGTCCGAACGAAGGAACTGCCGCCCTATGACGGCACACTCGCCGGGGGGCGCGCCGGCGCAGTTCCTCGACAACGAAAGGACGTCAGTCGTCCGTCGACGGCGGCCGCGTTGCGGGGCGCCACGCCGCGGGCCAGTCCTCTCGCGCCGGTGCGGCATCGAAGCGTGGCGTTTCGTGCGCCGCTGATTGGGCCGGCTGGTTGTCACTGGCCAAAGCCGCATCGCCTGCGGCCGCATTTGCCGTGCGCGACCTTGATCGACGCGCACCATGATCCCGTCGCCCCATTTTCGTTTCGGCAGGCGGCGAATGGGCACCGATTGGCGCGATAACCATCGCTACAGCCCACGCGAATACCGACATCAGCGCAGTCGTGCGCAACGGATAGTCGACAGTTGAGTGGGCGAGCAGAAGCACCAGCATCAGTCCCGCGGCGCAGGCCAAGAGACGGTCAGTGTGACCCGCGCCCTCCAACTGGTGCCGCCAAACACGCCAAAGCACGCCGACCACCCAGACGATAAACAGCGCCATGACCACGAGCGCGACCAACCCGGCTTCCAGCCAGAACTCGAGAAAATCATTGTGGGCGCGGTTCGTATAAAAATCCGCCACGTTGTCCGTGGCCTTCTCGAAGGCCTGATAGACTGGCACGAACGTCCCCATGCCCGAGCCGAACGGCATAAAGGCAATCGCCGCTTCGATGGTGTTGCGTGCAAATGGCAAGCGGGCATCGGTCAAAGGATCCACCGTGAACCGATCCTGAATCCGATAGAGCGCAAACTGCGACGAGAAGACGATGGCGACTAGCACCGCCGCTCCGAGCAGTCGCACCGCGCCGCGAGCCGGACGCCCGTCAACCGCGCCCTCACCCGCTTCGTTCGGCGAAGTCAGGAAGGCAAGCGCAAAGCTCCCGACGAGAGCAATTGTCGTAAGGCCAAGACCTGCTCGCGAGCGGGCCATTGCCTGCGCCCCCACGAGGATCACGACGACAGTGAGGGAAACAACGATCGCAACCAAATGCGGGGTGCTGCGTCGAGAGCGCAGCTTCGCGCCGGCGCGAGTGAATTCGCCAACGGCGGACACGGTCCACACCGCGGCCATGAGGACAAGGCAGTAGAGCAGGGCCGCATAGTGGTTGCGGTTAGCAAAGAAACCGACCGCCTCACTCGTGTTTGTGTAAGCATAAAATCGCAGTGGGCTCGACGCGCCCTGCGCGACCTGTAGTAGCCCCACGCCAACACTCGTGAGCCCCGTGATCAGCACGACGATACTCATCCGTCGCCGGTCGGCATATCCGAGTTGCAGGCAGGCGAGAAAGACAGTCATAGGCGGCAGCAGCGCCAGCGCGCTTAGCCAAGTCGCGCGCGGCACCAGACTCAGCGGCAGCCATCCGGTCTGAAGCCCGGCGGCTAAGAGATTGCCCTCGAAATCAGTTCGACCGGGGAGGCGCGTCCACACCCACGGCGGCAGGGGCACAAGTTGCGCTGCAGGAAGCGCGATCGCCAGCAAGCACAACAATAGGACCCATTTAACGCGGCCGCCGCCATGAGCTCTCGGCACATCCAGCAATCGCCAGGCGGCCCATAGCAAAAGCGGGACAGCCATCGTCTGCAGCGCGACATCGCCGAGAAATCCCTCGCGCGATCCGCCGCCCAAAACGAGGCAAGCAACGAAATAGGCCGCTGCCGCCGCCCAAAACGGAGCTATGGCAGAAAGCGACCATCGAACGTTGCGAATGGACCGTTTCGGCAATTGGATGTGCCCCTCACTCGCCGTTTTCGGCGTCCGATGCCTCTCGCGCCGTTAGCTGGCAATCGATGCCGTCCGTTGCAAAACAAGTGTCCACGGTCATGGGCCAGCTGGAATTGTGGTGCGCTTCAATTGGGCCGCGCCGCCGACCAACCAATCGCGGTTGAAGGTTTTTGTTGGGGCGAGCGGCGGCGGCGCAGCGGCTGGTGCACTTCCTTCCGAGCACGGCGGCTTCGACTCGACCCACGCCACCATTCCCGGCACGACATCGACCGTGCAACCGCCTTCGTAGACGAGCGAGCCTTGCGAACCAGCTGCGGCAATGACCGCATCGCCTTCATTGAGTTTCATGCGATCGCCGACAGGTTGATAGCCGGTGCCAGTATTCGCAAGAACCTCGCCCTTGATCGGCACGATCTCGGCAGCCAACGTAGGACGGGGCGCCACGCCGAGCGCAATTGACACAACAAGGGCGCCATGGACCCATCTGATTGCAGAGCGCTTCGTGTAAATGTCCATTCAGTGACCTCACAGACAATGCACTGGCGACGTAGCCTCTATTCGCGCGCGGAAAGCTAGCGCGCGGGTGCGAGCGCCGGCAAGGCAGACAACACGTCATACATGCCGGTGGCTCGGTTCAGGTCCCACAATTACTGCTGCCGACGGGGGCCTTGGGGCGCCAGCGCGCCCGTCGGCTGCTGTGCCGCGCTCGATACCCGCCGTATCGACAAATCGTCGAACCAGATTGCCCCGGACACAAAGCGCTCGGTCGGCGAGCGAGCATCCAGATCCAAGCTCAGACGCTGGGCCGTACAGCCTGTCGCAGGGACATTCACGGCGAACGAAAATGCCTTCCAGGAGATCATCTCGCCAAGAAACATGTCACTTTGGCCAACCGTCTTCTGATTTTCGAGACACGTCACTCGCCACCTGACGCTCCGTCGCCCGACCACATCGCCCTGCGCTTCTCCCTCGAGCTGATAGTTGCCCGGCTGCAAGCGGAGCAATTGGCTGGTGCCGCCGAGTTCGACCCGTCCATGACCGAAGTGCACGACCAGGGCACGAGCTGTCGGGCGGTCCGGGCGACTCGCAATAGAGACACTCGCAGTCCCGTCGAGGGGAAGCGTCCAATCAAACGGCAAATCTGACGGCTTCGTCTCAAAGCTGCCGTTGACCATTAGACCGACTGACGCAAGCTGCTGAGGTGGAAGAAACTGGAGCCACGTATAGTAAGCGAGATCAAAGTACTTCCGTTGAATCAGAAAATTCAGATAGCCTCTGATCTCTGAGATGGTGGGCGGCGACGTATCCTTGATCGCGAGGAAAAGATCGAGCGGCGTTCGTGCGTCCGTCACCGCGGCGGGCAGGTCTGCGAAGAACGCGGTTCGCCATGTCGGTGACGTCCGCAAGGCCTCCTTCACAAGGAGTGCGGTCTCCGGTGACTCGGCAAGGCGCGCGATCAGCGGCGTCAGATGAGAAATGGTACGCGGGTGCATTCGCATGAGAATGTCCGCGTGCTGCATGACCATTGGCCAGTCCTGCTTTTCGATAGCATCGTCGATCAGCCATGCCAGTGGCACCGGCTCGCGGATCGATCTGCGCGCGCTTGAGCGCAGGAAAACTGCGGCCGCGTCACTCTTGTCCCTGTCGCGGTTAAGTTCACCCAGTACGACCAGGGCGCGCACATTCCCTGGCTCCTGGGCTAGCATCGCTTCCGCCCATTCCTGAAGGCCGGCCTTCGTGCGCGCGATTTCGTCAACTGTCGGACCTTGCCCCTCGTTGGCTGTCGCCGTGCCACTGGGCGGGCCGCTTGTCGCCTTGAATCCGAAACGCGTGGGAGCGGCGCCCGGCGCCGTGACGCTCCGGAGGCGATCGATTGACCGATCCGCAAGAGCTTCCAAAACGCCAGGATCGTCGGGTCGCACCAACAGCGCGTACGTCGGTTCCACACGTGTCAGCGCCGCAACAAAACTGTGGGTCATGATAGCCCACAGCAAGGCTGTCCCGAGCAAGCCAAACAGCAAAATGCGTGTTAGACGCGACGGCTTTTCCTCGGACATCTCGTTCACCGAAACCGTTGATCGCACGACGAAGGATGCACTTGTCGCCCTCCCCTTCGCGGGGAGAGAGATGCACTCCATCATGACGCTCTAGCGATCCTGACCCATCAAATGGCGCAAAAAATGCCATACGCTGCGGGACGGAGAGCGCCGAAGCGGAGGCCTCTTTTCAAATCGACGAAGCCGGCTGTTTGCGCCTTGCGCGTTGCTACGCAGGGCGTTCGCGGCCTCCGATCGCGCCGGCAGCCCAGACGATCCGGCAGCAGTGGACCTTCCGCGCGCGGCGTCGTAGATCGCGCGCCGCTCAACTGTCTTCAGGTTGTTCCATGCCTCAGTGACCCGCCCGACAAAAACCACGCGTGCGACATTTGCCTCGCGATCGGGGTGAAGCCAGCGGAGCAGCAGCGCCATGTGGCGTCGTAGCTGATCGGTTGTCGCATCAGGGTTCACGCCGAGCGCGCGATAACTGTCGGCATCTGGATGCAGCAGAACCTGCTCTATGTAGAAACTTGCGGCGGATAGGACGGTCTGCTCCGCTACATCGCCGGACCGCAGGGCGTCAGCGAGTGCGCGGTCATCACCGGCAACAATACGAAGCAAGGTGTCCAGATCGGATGGCAGGTCGCTTGCGCGCAGCGCCCGCACGCGAGACGGCAAATGGAGAAGACCTACTGCAATCTCGAGAGCCGTTGCCTCACGCATTTCACCACATTCATGCCTGTGTCAGACGTCGCTGGCCTCGCGACCCGTCACTTTGACCGGTGATCTCCGTGGCCCCATAGCCGTAACCGTATCCATAGCCGTACTCGTATCCGTACGGCGCATTTCGTGCATCGAATTTGGTCAACACAGTTCCGAGTATCGGACTACGCGCAAACTGCAGGCGTCTCAATGCGCCCCGGATTTGGCCAGGCCGCGTTTGGCCGGCGCCGACGACAAAAACGGCAGCCGCGGCGACATTTGACAATAGGGGCGCGTCGGCAAGTCCCATCACCGGCGGACAATCGATGACAATAAGATCGAACGTCTCCATCCCAACAGAAACCAAGGAAAGAAGACGCGGACCGGCAAGAAGATCAGCGGCGTTGGGGGGCAGCGGGCCGGTCGCCATAAACGTGAGTTTGTCGACATCCGTCGCCTGGAACGTCTGCGGCGGCAGCAATTCGCCCGTCAAGTAGTTGCTGAGACCCACCGCATTGCCGACACCGAGCTTGTGATGCAACGACGGGTTACGCAGATCAGCATCAACGAGCAGAACCCGCAGGTTCATATTGGCGAAATGGCGCGCGATCGCGAGGGAGGTGATCGACTTGCCTTCAGCCTGCACCGAGCTCGAAACAATCAGCGACCGCGGCAAGCCTTGGTCCGTGGAGAACTGGAGAGCGGTACACAGTGAGCGGTACGCCTCGGCAATCGACGAACGCGGATTGAGCAGCTCCTGCTCCACAGCAGCATCCTTGTCGACTTTCGGAATCACGCCGAGTGTTGGCACTCCCGATAGTCGCTCGAGTTCGTCCGGCGAACGAACCGCATCGTCGAGGCGCTCGAGGAGAAACGCTACGCCGAACCCTCCCCCCAACCCCAGCATCAGCGACAAGATCAAGGACCGGCTCAGGTTGGGCGACGACGGCCGCCCCGGAGGCGATGCTTTGTCGACCACAAAAATATTGTTTGCACCCGTACCGCCCGCAACGTCGACTTCCTTGTACCGCTGCAGCATTCCTTCATAGAGCGTCCGAAGCGTATTGGCTTCCCGTTTCAGATTATTGTACTGAATGCCGCGCCTCTGCAGGTCCAAAGTCTCGACGCGCAGCGATTCGATCCGCGCGCGCATCTCACTTTCCTGCTGCAGCACCTGCTCGTACGCTGCCTTATGCGTTTCCTTGATCGCCTTGACCTCGGCCACGACTTGGCGATCGATCTCCTTCATGCGGGACAGGAGCTGAACCATCGCCGGATAGCCGGGCTTGAACGTCTGCAGCTTCTCCTTGTATTCGCCGTCGAGCGTATTGCGGGACGCGCGCAACCCCTGGATCACGGGGTTCAAGAGGAACTGAGGAAGATTGAGCGCGTCGACATTCTCGACCTGACGCCATAGCTGTTCTGATTTGATGCGCTCTGAAATAATCCCGCCAAGAACGGTATTTGCAGCGGTCAAGTTGGATTCCGCGATCGATGACTTCTCGCTCGTGATAACGAATTCTTCCTTCTCGGCGAAGGATATGACGGCCTGCTCCGCTTCCTCGAGGCGTATCTTCAATTGAGCAAGCTGATCCTCCAGAAACGCCTTGGCGTAGACGTTCGCCTGGAAGCGCTTATCGAGGTTCGAGGCGATGAACGCGTCGGCGTATACATTTGCCACCCGCTGCGCGCGTCCCGGTACCGGATCGGTGTAACTCACATCCACAATGCGCGAACCCGTAACGACACGTACCGACTGGTTGCCCGCGACAATGTAGGCCGCAATTTCGGCGCGCACCGCTTTGTCGTGCTGCGCAAAGCCCTGTGCCGTCGCGCCGCCAAATATTGAACCGATGGCGCTCAGCCATGAGAACTCGCGTGGCTTGAAAAAATCCAGGTCGTCTGCAAGCTTGGCGAGGGTCACAACGCGCTCTGCCACGGCTACGCTCCGCAGCAGCTCGATCTGGGTGCGCAGAAAGTCGCTCCCGCCCTCCGATGCTTCGACCTGCCCCCCTTCGACGATCTTGATCGGCTTTGCATCGATTTGGATACGAACGGTCGCCGTATACATCGGCGTAATCATCAAGGATCGCAGCGCGCCGATCGTAACGACTGCGATTGCAATGGCGACAATCAGCCATTTCCGCTTGAACGCAATTCTCAGGCACTCGAACAACAAACTGCGGAGATCTTGGCCTTGGGGCTCATCCGCGTACGCCACACTCCCAGGGACACCGCGCAAAGGCGTCGTGTTGTCTGCCGCAGCGAGGTGTCGACCATGGCCGACGTCGGGGTAACCGTGTGCGATCGCTCGCCCATTCTGCATTGCAAGAACCCACGCTCGTTACGCTTAGAGAAGCAGCCCAAACATGCCCACGAGTGGTAGTGTTTTCAGAATATCGTTGTACAATTTCTTGCCCGTCGATGTGTTCACGATCACAATATCCCCTTGAATAATCGGCGGATCCGGCGCACGGCCGGCCTTGATCTCCCCAATGTCGAACTTGGCCGCCTGATGTGTACCGTTCGTCGTCCGGAACACCATGACCTCGGAACTATCTGCGACGTCATTCAAACCGCCCGCCGTCGCGACCAACTGCAGAAGCGTTGTCGGACCGCGATAGGGATACACGCCGGGCCTGCTGATGGAGCCTTCAAGGGTCACGCGCTGGCTGTTGTACTCCCTCACAAAGACTGTGACCTGAGGGTCCTGAAAATACTTTTTGCTGAGCTGCGCCTTGAGGGACCGTTCGAGTTCCCGCGCGGTCACGCCGCCTGCTCGAACATCTCCGACCAGCGGCAGATTTATCGTCCCGGTCTCCGCCACCTGTACTGTCTTGGCCAGATCGGGCGCCTGATAGACGGATATATCAAGGACATCCTGCGGCCCGATGCGATAGCCATCGCTTCCAGGAGTGCTGATGCTCTCCAAGTTACGGATCTGCTCGGAAAATGCGGCCGTGGCCTTCACTTTGATCGGCCGAGCGCTTGAGGTCGGGGCCTGCGGCGGCACACCCAATCCCGCAGTGGACATCATTGGCTCACCGCCAACGGAGGCTGTGGTCGTTTCATTCAAGGCGGCGCCACACCCTGCCAGAGCTGCACCAATCAAGAGCGTCAAAATAACCGAAACGAACAGGGGGCGGGGCCCCCTTTGCATGATTTGCATTGCCCCAACTCTCCGCCACCGATGGGATTGGGCCGTGGCCGACCCTCTCCCACTCCGCAATGCTTAAATTTCAACAACGCTTCTGGTTAGCATGCTTTCAAGCAGGCCACGAGGGCGCGCGACGACCAATTCCCAGGCAATCCACTCGCCAATTCCGGCAGCGGCACGTTGAACGCTTGATCGCTGCTGCGGCCGACTGCATACGTCGCTCTAAGCGTTGGTCGCGAAGATATGGGCCAGCCCATCATCAAGTAATTGCTCTGCAATCCCTCGGACACCGCCACCGAAACGCCCAGCGAGAGCGGTGATGGTGGCACGCATCGAGCCACCTTTGTCACGAGCCGCTGCAAGCAGTTGGCGCTGGCACCCACTCGAAGCAACCTCTCGGGCTGTGTCTGAATCGGCACATAAGCCACGGCGGCCCACTCAGCCAAGGTCAGGGTGGGCATCGGCGTCGGCGACGAGTCGAAGAGCAATAGCTCGCCATCGAATTCCGATTGAAGCTCAACGACCGCCTTGCAAATTTCAGGATCTGCATTCGAAAAGAACGAACACATACGCCAACAATCACGCCGATGCGGAAGGGCGGCGTGAGTGCGCGGTGCTGCGAATGCGATCCGCGCATCGCAGGTCGCGACGAAAAGCGGCGGCTTGCGCCTTGCCGATCTGCACGATAGCAAAGTGCAAGAGGTTCGGTATGTGCCCGGATGTGCGTTCGTCGTGAGTGCCGGAGTAGTTCAATGGACGGAAGCGTTGGACCAGAAGCCGAGCCCGTTCCACACGTTGACCGAAAGCCCGACATCACTACGCGATGGGTGGCGGTCAACACACATCCCCACCGTGAACGTGTCGCTGTCGAAAACCTAGTTCGCCAGCAGTTCAAGGTCTATTGCCCGACCGAACTGCGAAGGGTTCGGCATGCACGGCGGGTGCACGATGTCGCCCGCCCAATCTTCCCTGGCTACATCTTCGCCCAAGTCGCCCCCGACCTGTCCCTGTGGCGATCGATTCTGTCGACGCACGGCGTGCGCTCCGTAATCAGCTACGGCGATCGACCGGCCTTTGTTGAGTCCGGTTTCATCGAGGGATTGCGCGCGCGCGAGGTGGACGGCGTGATTACGCGACCCATCACGCCCTACAAAATTGGCCAGGAAATCCGTTTGAACGGAGGCCCGTTCGATGGCCTAGTCGCGACGATTGTCGAGATGAACGATAAGGACCGGCTGGTTCTGCTCATGCGCTTGTTGCGTCAGGAAATCCGCCTGAGAGTGACGACGGCGAGCGTGCGGGAATTCTAGTTCGCTAGTCTCATCAAATCGGGTGCGAGCGCAGTTCTTTGACAGGATAGCCGCCTTCCCTGGCGTTCTGCGGACGGCGGGTAGCGATCCGACGTGCGACATCCTCCACGGGTCGGCCCGAGCGCAGCATCGCGCCGACCAATGTGTACTCCACGAGATCCCGCTGCGCCCGGCTCCCGCCCAGCCGCTCATGCGCGCCAAGATAAGGTTCGATGGCGGCGATAGTCCCGTCCCAGTCGGAGCGCGCAAAGGCTGCAAAGGCGTCCGCCATCGGCACGACAATGTCCGCTGCCGGCCCTTTGGGCGTGCGCATGATCTTTTCGAGCGCCGCGCCGTTGCCAGCCATCGCATGGGCTAGCGCCGCGTGAAGATCGGCAAATCCAACACCAGGATCGGGAAACCACGTTGCTGCGTACCGGCTGAGTTCCTGCCAGAGCTCCGGCCGGCGCT
>LNFM01006594.1_pt1 | contig 35357 bp, 26 predicted proteins | sample 596031 | NCBI WGS metagenome assembly LNFM01 (sample SAMN04254537, study PRJNA301005) | activated carbon metagenome | isolation source: dual media filters at the Ann Arbor, Michigan drinking water treatment plant | place: USA: Ann Arbor
TGACCCCAGGCCTCGGTGAGCTTGTTCGCCACCGTGCGCGAGACGAAGTCCATCCCGGCGCCGACCGGATGCGGCATCAGGAAGCGGATCGGCTTGCGAGGGTAGTCGGCGGCCGTGGCATATCCCGAGCCTGCCAGGCCCAGCCCGGCCGCCAACAGCATCGACGGCATCATGCGCAGCGGTCTCATCTGTCCTTGCTCAACGGTATGTCTTGGTCGACGCCCGAAGGCCGGGCGCTACCTGCCGCGGTGCGCAGCGACCACCGTGCGCACCACGGTTGCGCATCGAACGGCGCAGCCCGCGCTCGCGCGCCGGGGAAATGCCACCCGCGCCCGACCGTCGGCAGCCGATCAAGCACGGCCTGTGCCATCGATATGCGCGTGGGCGCACGGCCGAGGCGCTCGATACGATCCGCATCCTGTGCCGGCGCAACGGATCGGCGCGGCACGACTGCCTGAATCTTGCGAAAGAGGATTCATCGCGGTGCGGTGAGCGAGTCCTGGACGCCTCGTTTCGCCACAGAATTCAATGCGCTCGCCGCGAAGGCGGCCCCGTGTCGCAACGCATGCATGTCGATCCTGCTCGCCGGCACAGGCAAACACTACGATCGGGCAAGCTGACGATCCCGTCCGCGAGTGTCAGAGCCATGCCTGGCACCTGCGGGCCGTGATCTTCACTTGCGCAGGTGCGATGGACGCATCGGAGCGCTCGGATCGTCGAAGCCGGAATCGGTCCGGTTGTGTGAAGACAGGCCATCTTTCCGCGTGCCGGCCGAATTGCATGGGTCAAGGTCGATCGACTGCCGAATCCTGCCAGATCAGACGGATGCGTTCGCGGGATCGCTGCCCATCGTTGCTCGAGCCGGCGAAGCGTCTGTGTTCGTTCTCAAGTTGCGTGCGACCCGGGTCGATAAGTCTTCCTCATGTCTTCGGCATGGATTCGGATCCCAAACATCCTTCAAGCTGTCGCTGGCTCAGTAGCAGCCGTGCACTCAAGTGACAATGACGCATCCCGTCGAGACAACCACGACCGAACCGAGCTCCGATGACCCCGGCGTGACGTCCGGATCACGCCCGCAAGCGGTCTATTTCGGCCTTGCCGCCTTCAGCGTCCTCGCTTTGTGCTTGAGTGCGCTCATCACGCACTCGATCATGACGATTTACACCTCCTCGGTGGACGAGAGTCGGCAGTGGACTCGGCGTATCTCCGTGTATCTCGAACTGTCGAACCTGGCATCCCAAGTCAACGCGCCCGGCAATCGCGTTTTCGAAAGCAAGAACGTGGAGAAGGAATCCGGTGCCCTCGAGGAGGCCCTGCACGCGTTCACGCAGCGCGTGGTGGACGCTCGCGAGGACATGAAGCACAACATCCCCGCGACGCACAGGGATGTCTTTCTGGGCGAGCTTGGCGCGCTCGAACAGGCAATGGCGGGCATGGTCGTCGAGGCTCGAGAGATCTTTCGCTATATGCGCTCCGGACGCAACGATCTCGCCGCAGAGCGCATGGCGCACATGGACGAGCGCTTCTACGGGGTGAACGACTCGGTGAATGCCTTGATGTGGCGGGTCGGTGACATACAGCAAGCGTTTCTTGCCGCCCACGCTGATCGCGCGCGGTCCCTACGGCGTTGGGAACACCTATCCGCAGTGTTGATCGTCCTGATGGTCGTCGCCGTGACTGCTTACGGTTTCCAGCTCTCCCGCAGGATGGCGCGTGATCGGGAGGCGTTGGAGGTGGCGCGCAAAGCTGCGGAAACAGAGGGGCGGTCGAAGTCGGTGTTCCTCGCCAATATGAGCCACGAGATCCGCACGCCGCTGAACGGCGTAATCGGCATGGCAGGTTTGCTGCTCGATACGCCGCTCGATTCGAAGCAAAGACGATTCGCGACCATCCTTCAGCGCTCGGGCGAGAACCTGCTTCACCTCATCGACGACATCCTCGATCACTCGAAGCTTCGCGCCGGCCGCATGGAGGCCGAACGTACCGACTTCGATCTGCGCGAGCTCGTCGATGACCTGATGGAAGCTTTTGCGGGCAGTGCACAGGAGAAAGGCCTGGAGCTCGCGTGCGATTTCGAGCCCGGATTGCCGAGCCACTTTTGCGGTGATTCGGGGCGGTTGCGGCAGGTGTTGACGAACCTTCTGGGCAATGCAGTCAAGTTCACGACGACAGGCGAGGTTGTGGTGAGCGTGCGCCCCTGTCGAAGCGGTTCCTCGGCCGACTGCCTGGGGTTCGCGGTAACGGATACCGGGATCGGAATCTCGGTCGAAGTCCAGCAGCGCCTGTTCACGGCCTTTACGCAGGCGGACAGCTCAACCACCCGCAAGTTCGGGGGAACCGGGCTGGGGCTATCCATATCCCGGGATCTGGTCAGCCTCATGGGGGGTACGCTTCGCGTGGAGAGCGAGCTCGGGCGCGGCTCCCGGTTCTCGTTCGAATTGCCTATGTTGCCCGTGCCGTCTTCCGGCAACGTTCGTCCGCAGTTGTCTGATCATCCGCGCGTGCTGATCGTCGAGGACAACGAGACTTCGCGTCGCATCGTATCCAGGCTTGCCACGGCCCTCGGCGCGCAGGTTGAAAGCGCGCAGGACGTCGAGCGGGCGCTGGACGTGCTTTCGGTCGGCGCCGCCTCGGGGGATCGCTTCCAGGCCGCGGTGATCGATTCCGCAATGCCGGGCCTTGACGGCGAGTCGATGGCGCGCGCCGTGCGCGCCGATGCCCGATTCTCGGGAATTCGCCTCGTGCGCATGTCGCCGATCGCTCAGCATGCTGTCGCCGATTCAGAACGTTGGTGGGATGAGCACTTGATCAAGCCGGTACGGGCGTCTGATCTCTATCGCAGTCTTTCCAGCGCACTGGTCGTTGCGGGCAAGATGTCGCCCACCACGTCGACGGGAATCGGCGCACGAGTCCTGCTGGCCGAGGACAATCCCGTGAACCAGGAGATCACACGGGCAATTCTCGAATCGTTCGAATGCAGGGTACAGGTGGCGGAGAACGGCCGCGAAGCGCTCGACGCGCTGAATGAACAGTCCTTCGACCTGGTACTCATGGACTGCCAGATGCCGGAGATGGACGGCTACGAGGCGACCGTCGCGCTGCGGAATCGGGAACGCGAACTCGGACTGCGACGGATGCCCGTGATTGCGGTAACGGCCAATGCGCTGCGCGGCGATCGCGAGCGCTGTACCGAAGCGGGCATGGACGATTATCTGGCGAAGCCGTTCACCCATGCGCAGCTCGAGGCGGTTGTGCGGGCAGCGCTGGTCGCTGCAGGCGACTCGCCTCCGCCGAAATCGACGGATCGTGGGTCGAAGGGGGCGGAGGCGGGGCCAGCAAGACGGGTGGACGTCCGTGAACATGCCGATGGCAATGTGTGATCCATCTGGTCTCGCGCCCGTTTCGATGCCATCTCTCGTGAAGGGTTGAAGGTGAACTGGTTTCTGGGATGGATCGGCGCCAGCCGTGCGAATTTTCGGCTTTTGCGCTTCTACTCGCTGGTGAGCCTGATCGGCGTCGTGGTCGTCGTCGCGATTCTGACGTTCGTCATGCATCGGGCGGCGGTCGATCGCATGATCGAACACGAGACCCGCGCGAGCATGACGTTGGCGCGAGTGTTCGCCAATCAGCTGTGGGCCAAGCACGCGGCCTTCGTGACGGATGCCTCTGCCCTGCCGACCGATCAACTGCGGCGACGGCCCGAGGTTGCGAGTCTGCGAACCGACGTGCAGTCGCTCGTGCGCGGCACGAACGTGGTCAAGGTGAAGCTCTACAACCTGGACGGGCTGACCGTGTTCTCCTCGGATCCGGCGCAAATCGGCGAGTCGAAGCGCGACAACGCAGGCTTTCGTCAGGCACGTGCAGGCAAGCCGACGAGCGAGCTTACTTTCCGCAAGCGCTTCTCGGCATTCGACGGCGAGATCGCCGAGCGTAATCTTCTCTCGCCATATATCCCTGTCCGGGATGCCGCTGCCGGAGAGCCGGTGGCCGTCCTGGAAATCTACAGTGACGTCACCGAGTTGCTTGGGCGGATCGAGGACGAGCGGTGGCGCACTTCCGTCACCGTGGGCGCGAGTCTGGCCGTCTTGTACGGTTTTCTCTTCCTGATCGTGCGCCGTGCCGCTCGTATGCTTCAGTTCAAGGACCGACAGCTTGCACAGCGCCTGGAGAACGTCGATCAGGTCAATCAGAAACTGTCGCGCGCCAACGCGTTCTTGGAGCATACGGTCGCGATGCAGGATCGGGAGTTGCGGGGGGCGCTGTCGGAAGATCCTATCGCGCAGGGCGGGGGCGCAAACGCGCCCATCTGGTCGCGCGCTGAGCGACGGGCGGTGGAGTAGCGGGGGCGAAGATCCGAACTGGACGAACGTCATGGAGCGGAGGATCGCTCTTGATGAAGCGTACAGGCCAATGAACACCGCTGCGCGTTGCTCCTAAAGCTTGAGGTGCTGCCGGAGTATGCCTGGCTAAGGCGGCTTCGCTTCGTGCCGAAAGGATCGTGCGATCAGGCACGTTCCGGCTGCACGGAGGTGCTCGCCGTGCGTACGAAGGCTCGATCGTGGCGCGTGAAGTCCCACTGCTCGACGAGGCAGTCGGTGTCTGTCCCGATCCGGGTCTGCGCCGGGCCGGCGGCCCCCTCGCCCCATCGCAGCAAGTTGACCGAGTTGGGTGCTTCCGGCCGGGTGCGGGACGAGACGGCCGTTCCGGCCTGGACCACCCAGAGTCGTCGCGGCAAACCGTGCATGGCCAGGGTGTAGGGCAGATGAATGTGCCCGCCCATCACCAAGTCCGCGCCGGCAGCCGACCAGACACGCATGGCGGCTTCGTGGCCACGCAAGAGATTGGGCCGGTCCTCGGTCTTTGTGACGGCGACCGGCTGGTGGACCACCACCACGCGCAACTGCCCGGGTGTGGCTGCGCTCAGGCGATTCGCCACACGGTCGATCTGTCTCGCGGACACCTCGCCATGCTTGTGGCGCCAGGCGCGCGTGGTGTTTACACCGACGACCAGCAGGTCCTGCGACGAGTGCACGGGCTCGAGTTCGGGACCGAATGCCGCGGCGTATCGCGCGTAAGGCCGGGCAAGGCGTGCCCAGAGGGCGAACAGGGCGATGTCGTGGTTGCCTGGGATCGCCAGCACCGGCGCGCCGAGCCGGTCGACGAAGGCCTTCGCCGCGCGAAACTGGGCCGGTCGGGCTCGCTGTGTGATGTCCCCCGACAGCACCACCAAATCGGGCCGCTCCCGAACTGCCAGGGCGAACAGGGCCTCCATCACGTGCGGCTGTTCGGTACCGAAGTGGGTGTCGGAGACTTGCAGCAAGACGCTCATGCTGGTGCCTCTGCTGGCTCCGCGGCGTCGTTGGCTTGGAGGAGGTACAGCGGCTTGTGCAGCACGCGAATGTCGATGGGTGGGCGCATCCGGGTGACCTCGCCGTCGAACGCCACCACGACCCCGCTTCGGCCTGGGGCCAGCGTCGGGCTCACCACCATGTGCTGGAACTCGAAGCTCTCGACGCCCGCAGCTTCCCTCAGTCTGCCCATCGCTCCGTGCAACATCAGCCTGATCATCGACGCGGTGCCGATGGGCCGCAGCATCAGCGCGGCCATGCTGCCGTCGCCTGGGGTGCCGGCCAGGGTATCGTCCGGCTCTGCGCCAAGCTGCTGCAACTGCAATCGGTTGTTGCCCACGAAGAGCGTCAAGGTCTCCACATCGCGAACCGATGCACCCATCTCGATGTGCAGGCGCAGTCGGCGTTGCGCGCGCAGCAGCGTCGCACAGGCCGCTACGAACGCCACCCAACGGCTGCGACCGAAGCGGGCTTTGTACGCTTCTCGATCCCGCAGCAGTTCGGGGTAGACGCCGAGACTCGCGTTGACCAGGAAGAGCTGGTCGTTGATGGCCGCCACTTGCACCGGCATCGGGCGCGCGTCCAATAGCAGCCGCACCGCGGCGGCCGGCTCGGTCGGTATGCCGTGCGTCCTGGCGAAATAGTTGAACGTGCCGTAGGGAACGACGCCCATCGCGCAACCGGCTGCGTGCGCGGCTTGCGCCACCGTGTTGAGGCTCCCGTCACCACCGACGGCGATCACCGCCGTGCGGCGTGCCGCCGCCGCCGCTGCGGCTTCGGCGGCGACGCGCGGAAGCTCGGCAGGCCCGCAAGTCAGCAGCTCGCGCTTTCGACCCGCCGCCGCCAGCACCGAGTCGATCACCGCATGCTTGACGCCGACATCGTGGGCGCCCGCAGCGGCATTGATCACGAACAGCAGGGCCGATGCAGGATCGAGGCGCGGGACCGAAATCTCGCGGCGCCCGTCACCGATGTTATCCCCGGCGCTGACGCTCGAAGCCATCAGTCATACCACAGCAGATCGCCGTATACGGTGTGCTCGCCGTCTCGTCGATCGGCGCCCGGCGCGTCGTACAGCACCAACCATCGGGGCTTGTCGCCTTCCATCGAGAGCGGCAGGCCGCAGAGGGCCTCGGCGCGGTTCGTGCCATGCCCATGGGGCAGAGAAACCGACGCTTGCAGCGCGGCTGCGAAACGCACGGGCTTGCGGTTGGTATGCATGGCGGTCCTGGCGAGCGGCCACTTGAAGACGCGAATGTCGCCGTTGAGCACCATCGTCGGGCCTGCCAGGATGTAGAGGTCGTCGCCGGAGAAGTGCAAGTCGCGCACGCCCAGACCCTCGAGTTGCAAGAAATACTTGCGAAGCAGCGTGCCGCTGTCGTCGAGGGGGACAAGGTGCAGCCGATCTTCGCGCGCCTCGACCGAGATCTCGAGCAGCGCCGACCACCCGCGCAACACCGGGCCGCGCAGGCCGAGCAGCAGCCGGCCGCCGTTGACCGCCAGGCCTTCGATATCGAAGCCGTTGTCCTTCCCCGGGATCGCCAAGTAGGGTCCGAAGTGGGGATCGCTTTCGAGCGCTCGGGTGAGCAGGTTCGTCTGCGAATCGCCCGCGAGGCGCAGCGCTCGCCGGCCATCCCGGGCTTGGCGCACCACGCAGGGTTCTCCCCGGGTGTCGGGCTCGATGGGCAGACAGGCCAGCAGGCGGCGGTTGCCGTCGAGCTTCAACTTCGCCAATCGCTTGGCGTTGGTGTCGTGGTCTCGGTCTGCCTTGGCGTTCTTGCGTTTGAGTCCGTGCGAGCCGACGACCCAGAGGAAGCCGTCGGCGACCGCCATGCCTTCCAGGTCGGCCTCGTCCTTGGCTTCGCCGGGCAGATCCAGCAGGTCTGCCAGCGGGAAGTCCCGCGCATCGCCGAAACGCAAGACTTCGCGCCCCACGGGGTCGAGCCGGCGCAGGCGGTCCACGCCACAGGCCTCGTCGCCGGCAACCCATAGCCAGTCACCGGTGAACGCCGCACCGGACAAGTTGGTGTGGACCAGGGAGCCGGGCCGGAACTCCAGCCGAACGGCGTTCGCGATTCGGTTGTCGGGCATCGAACGGATCTCCAAAGGGCGCGGCGTCGGGAGGAGCGCGGATTGTACTGCCTGAAGTTTCAATGGGGCATCGATTGCGATGCCGCGCGCGCATCCAGTAGGCCTCGTCGAGCCGCGGACATCACGGCACTCGTTGCTGGCGCGACTGCTCCGAGCCGGCCGGTGAGCGCGCTCGCGAACGAGCGGTCTCAGAGCGCTTGATCGGTGCGGCCTTCGAGATGGCCGGCTTGTATGTAGTGTGAGTTGGCGAGCACGGTGTCGTCGCCGAATCCTGCGCGGAGGTCGGCGTAGTTCGCCAGATATCGAGCGGTGTCGAAGGTGGTCGGCCGGCTTTCGCCGCGCCCGGTGACGATGAAGTGCGCGGCGCCCAGGTCGGCATTGGCGCCGAAGCCGGCGATGAGGTCCGGGTTGGCGGCGATGTAGGCGAGGCTGTCGAAACGGATGCTGCGCTCCTCGGCCTGCCCCGCGTGGATGTAGTGCAGCGCGCCGGCTCGCGCATCCGCCCCGAGACCTGCAATGAGGTCGTCATAAGACGCGATGTATTCGAGACCGTTGAACACCGCTGCGCGCTGTTCCTCCAAGCCCGATCCGACGAGGTGGGTGTAGCCGAGCGCCTCGTCCGTGCCGAACCCGGCGATGAGATCGTCGTAGGAGGCGATGTACTCGAGCACGGAGGCGACATGCGTCGCCGCGAGATCGATGGCCCGTCCATCGGCCAGGAAGCGCAGATGCTCGACCTCGGTGATCAAGTCCGTGCCGTCGCGACCTGGCACCCGGTCGACGACGTGCAAGTGGCCCGAATGCATGAAGTGCACGTATTGGTCGGAGCGGCCGTCGAAGACCGCGGTGTCGGTACCCGCGCCGCCGTACAGCAGATCCACGCCTTCGCCGCCCTTGAGGAGGTCGTCTCCGAGGCCGCCGAGGAGCTGATCGGTGCCGCCGGCGCCTGCCAGCGTATCGGCCGCGTCCGTGCCCTCGAGGGTCTCGCTCAGGTGCGTACCCAGCACGCCGTGTTGCGGCCGGATCATCAACGCGATCGTGGACCGCGCCTCGCTCGTTCCATCGCTCGCGTAGAGCGCGATGAGGTGTGCGCCGGCATCCTCCTCGGCCGGTACGCCCGAGAGCACGCCCGTGACGGGATCGAATGCTAGCCAGCGAGGCAACGGCAGTCCGTCGCCACGTTCTGCCCGATACGCAAGCGGTTGGCCTTCGGGATCGATGAAGAGGTCCGATGGCATGGTCCTGCCGAACGGAACCGTTGCGTCGAGCGCGAACACGGGCAGCGAATCGAACTGCAGTCGGGTCAGGGCAAACTGCGTTTGATGCGTGCCCGCGATCGGAATCGAACCGCCGAGCAGGATCGAGTCGTCGGAGGCTAGCGCGAGCGTGCGCGCGGCCATGTTGCCCAGATCGAGAACGCGCGGCGTGCCGTTGCCGTCCCCCCATGGATCGTAGTGCTTGCCCTGTGCGTCGAGGCGTACGATCAGCGCGGCGCTGCCCAACGAGCTGGTCGCAGCAGCGATGGTGACCAGACTGCCGTCTGGAAACAAGCCGATGCCCTTCGCCTGCTGACTGCCGGGGAGTTCGATCGACGTTGCGCCCAGGGTACCGAAGCTCGCATCGGGCGTGCCGTCGGGCAGGAACCGAGCGACGAAAACGTCGCTCCCGGCGTCGGTCCACCGGGCGCCGACCACGGTGATGCGCCCGTCGGTAAGCAGCGCCATCGCTTGCGCGCGCGAAGCCGTTCCGTTCGCCATGATTGCAGTTCCCGCCTCGCCGAAATCTACGTCCGGTGTGCCGTCGGCTGCGTGGCGGCTCAGGGCAAGGTGGCCGTTGGCCCATCCGGCCACGAGAAAGCGGCCATCGTCGAGCAGCGCGACGTCGGTCGCCCCTGCCAGAGCGCTCGCAGCGAGGTCGGTGCGGAACGACGCGTCGACGATGCCATCCGCATCGTAGCGCCGCACGAACAGATCCGACTGCGGATCGCCCGAGGCGGCCTGTCGGCCTGCCGCAATGATCCCGCCGTCGGGCAGAACGGCGAGCGCGTTGTAGGAGGACACCTGGAGCGGCCCGAACACGCGACCAAGGTCGCCGAAGCTGTCGTCGGGTGCGCCGTCCGGACCGAACTTCGCGAGAAACGCAAAGTAGCCGACGGTCGCCCAACCGACCGCGAGGATGCTGCCGTCCGGCAACAGGGCCGCGTCGAACAACTGATCGGGTTCGTGCGTGATGGAACTGCGTGCCGTCCCCTGCAGGCCGAAGGATCGGTCCAGGGCGCCGTTCGGCGAATAGCGTGCGAATGTGAGATCCAGCGGAGGGTAGGGGAAGGCATGGCCTACCGCGATGATGCTGGCGTCGGGCTGGGGCAGGAGCGAGACGATGGACGAGTAGGTGTAGAACGGTGCGCGGGCGAACCCGGCATCGATGCTGATCGGTGCAGCGTATGGGTTGGCCCACGGCGCATCGTCGACGTTGAGGTGGTCGATCACGGCATCTTCCGAGCGCAGGGGTCAGTTCGCTCAGTATAGAACGGTCAATGCCGAGCGCATCCGGTCGTCAGGTCGATGCGCGTTCGAAAGCGCCGGCACTGTATGGAAATTGCCGCACCCAGCTCGTCGCTACCGCCCGAGTTGCCCGCGAGCACAGCGCAACGAGCGAGTTTCCGCGTGAGGCCGAGGCGCGCGTGCTTCATGTGGACAGCGGCGCAAGCCTGCAACTCGGAATCGATCCCGGCGATGAAACCGGCATGTGAGTCGAGGCGCACCCGTGCACGCAGACCTGCGTTACGCCCGCGCTGGGTGATGCAACGAGGCGAGGCCGACAGTCGCCTTGCGCGGCTTGCAGAAAGAAAGCCTGCGTCAGAAAAGCCTGCGTCGTTGCCGGAGGATGGCTAGTCGAGCTTCACGCCGATCTGTCGATAGAGCGTGCCGATCGTCTCGTGGTCGACACGGACTCGCTTGTCCAGATCGTCTGCGGATCGGATGGCGGGATCCAGCGTCTGGGCTGCCAATCGTTCGATGGTCCCCGGATCCTTCAAGACCTTCGCGATCTCGGCGTTGAGTCGATCCAGGACCGGCTTCGGTGTTCCCGCGGGCGCGAAGACGCTTACCCACGTCACGGACTCATAGCCCGGAATCGTATCCGCGATAGCTGGCACGTCGGGCAACTGCGCTACGCGCGCGGAAGTGGTCACGCCCAGCCCGCGCACGCGATTCGCCTTGATGAAGGAAATCAGCTCGCTGATCGCAGCCACCTGGGCTTGGGTCTGTCCCCCGACCAGGGCGATGACGGCCGGCCCGCCTCCCTTGAACGGAACTTGCGTCATCTGAATGCCCGCGCGGGCTTGGAACAGCACCCCGTTCAAGTGGGTGAAGCTGCCGACGCCCGAGTGTCCGTTCAGAATTTCGTTCGGCCGCTTCTTGGCGAGGTCGATGAACGCCTTCACCGACCGCGTCGGCATCGATGGATGCACCGTCAGCACGGCTGCGACCTGTCCCATCGGACTGACGCCGACGAAGTCGCGCAAGGGGTCGTAGGGCAGCTTGCTGTAGAGATGCGCGTTGGCCACGTGGGATGCGACCGTCTGGATGAGCAGCGTATACCCGTCGGGCTTCGATTGCGCGACGGCCGAGGATCCGATCGTGCCGCCTGCGCCGGAGCGATTCTCGATGATGAAAGTCTGCCCCATCAGCTCGGACAACTTGGGGAAGACGATGCGCGCAGCGATATCGTTGGCCCCACCGGGCGGAAACGGAACGATGACGCGCACGGGTTTGGTTGGGTACGGCTGGGCGTAAGCTGCGCCGCAAGCGCACAGCGCACAGACAACGGGCGCCGCAAGGCGCGATAGTGTCTTCATGCCGCTTCTCCTCCTCGTGATGACGCGCTCGCGGACGATGTCGTGCATCGCCGATCGATGGCTGTCACGACAAAAGTGTAGCCTATGTAAGTAGCATCGTGGAAAAGAGATTTTCCGGCCGTTCGCGGTGAAGCGGCGCACCGAGCGGGTGCTCGCGCGCATCCAGGCTCTGGCCGCGATATGCGCCCGGATGTTGCTGGAATCTTCCACAAAGCTTGAATTGCGCCATCGCTTGAGCTAGGTTCCTGCTTCGCTGTGCACACGTTCGACTTGTCTGGCGGCAATTCCCGCTGAAGCAAGCTCGGTGACACACGGGACCACGCAAACTGCTGGAGCACGTTGTTGGCCTTGGAAACCCGGTACGCAGCGCGCCGAGACTGGCCGGTCGACCGCATCGTCGAGAGTCTTGCAGCACTGCTGACGGTGCGCCGCAGGCCGCTTGCGCGCCGGCGCATCACATTTCTCGATACGTCCGATGGGCGCGTTGGCCGGGCGGGCGCATGCCTGACGCTGACCGCGGAAGCCGGCGGCCAGCGGGTTCAGTGGCGGCAAGGCGGTATGCGCGTCGGATGCGCGGTCGGCGGCGCGGTGCAGTTTGCATGGGATCTTCCGCCGGGGTCCCTGCGACAGCGCATCGAACCCATCATTGCGGCGCGCCGTTTGTTGCCGCTCGCCGAAGCCGAGCAAGACGGCGTGCAGCTCGACGTGTTGGACGAGGCATGCAAGATCATCGCCCGGCTCGACATCGTTGCCGGGCGAGCACGTTTGCCCAGGCGGCGATCGTCATGGCAGCCACTGCCGCCCCTGCTGACGCTCAACGCCTTGCGCGGCTATGACGAGCAATGCGCGGGGCCGATCGCGATCATCGAGAGTCGTCCGGGGATCGAGCGCAGCGATCTCTCGCTGCAAGACCATGTGTTGCGCACGATCGGGGCAAGCTTGCCGCAGCAAATGCCGGGCTATCGGGTCGAGCTCGAGCCCGCGGTGGATGCCGACATCGGTTTGCTGCGGATGCACCGAGCGCTCTTTCGCATCGTCGCCGCCAACCATCCGGGCGTACTCGCCGGTCTCGACAGCGAGTTCCTGCATGATTTCCGGGTCGCCGTGCGGCGCTGTCGCACCCTTCTCGAGCAACTTCAAGGCGTGCTGCCCCAGGCTGAGGCCGATCGTTTCCAGACGGAGTTCGCGTGGCTTGGACGGATTACCGGGCCTGCGCGCGATCTCGACGTGCTGCTGCTCGAGGTGCGCTCGCCGTCGAAAAATCTGAACGAGGACCAGCGACGCCTGATCCTTGCGCAGCTCGAGCAGGAGCGCGCCCTAACGCAACGCTCGCTCGTCGAGCAACTGACGAGCGAGCGCTACCGTCAGCTGGCAGACCGATGGGCGGCATTTCTCTCCGGGGATGCACGCGTGCGCACCGTCGACGAGTGCGATGCATTGCCCCTCATCGCGGTCGTCTCCGAGAGCGGGCGTTCGCTTTACCGTCGCACGCTTTTCGGCACCGAGCACGTGCGCAGCGATACGCCCGCAAACGAGCTGCACCGGATTCGCATCGATGCCAGACAACTGCGCTACCTCATCGACGCGACCGCCAGCCTGCATGACGCGGAGGATCTGGCGACTCTTCAGCGTGCCTTGGGAGAGCTGCAGGCGGTCTTGGGCGAATTCAACGATGCTTGCGCGCAAGCAAGCTGGCTGCGCCGCTACGCGGCGGCGCTAAGCGAAACGGGGCGCGACGCGACTTTGGTGCGTCGAGCTGCCGAAGCGCTCGCCGATCTGGCCGATCGCCGCGCGCAGGCGCTGCGCAAGCCCGCGAACCAGCAGTTGCTGCGCTTCGGCGAGGCTGCGACGCGCGTTGCGTTCGAGCGGGTCTTTCACATCGAACATCTAACCGAGCTTGTTCAATGACGATCGTCGCGGTGTACAACATGAAAGGCGGCGTCGGCAAGACGACGTGCGCTGTCAATCTGGCCTATCTCTCGGCGGCGAGCGGACAGAAGACCTTGCTATGGGATCTCGACGCGCAAGCCGCCTCGACTTTCGCGCTGCGGGTCAAGCCCGAGGTGGCCCAATTCGGCAAGCCGGCGTTGCGGGATGCCCAGGTGTTCATCGAGGCGATCCGGGAGACCGATCACCGCAATCTCGATTTGCTGCCGGCGGATTTCTCGTATCGCAACCTGGATCGTTTCCTGGATCAGCTCGAACATCCGCAGCGCGTGATGCAACGAATGCTGCAGCAGCTCGGTGAAGCATACGCCTTGGTCTTGCTCGATTGTCCGGCCGGATTCTCCGCGCTGAGCGAAGCCGTCATTGCGTGCGCCGATGTGCTGCTCGTGCCGACGATTCCGAGCACCCTGTCGATGCGCACGCTGTTGCGCCTCACCCAATCCCTCGACCATGATGCGCCCGCCCTGCTGCCTTTCGTCTCCATGGTGGATCGCCGCAAGGCATTGCATCGCAGCCTCTCGCAGTGGGCCGAGCGGCATCCGGAGCTGTTTCTTCGCGAGCAGATCCCGTATGCGAGCAGCGTCGAGCAAGTGAGCGTGCGGCGCGCACCGGTTGCAATCTACGATGCGAGCGACCCGGCCGCCAAAGCGTTCGCTGGCCTGTGGCGGGAAGTGGGTGCGCATCTGGCGAAGATTTCGCAAACCGGCGTGGCGCCGATGGCGACCCCAGCCGTTTATGCCGATACGCTCGACGCGCTCCTGAGCACGCTGATCACCGACGCCCCGGTGCACGCGAGCGCCCAGAATGCCGCTCGCAAGGAACAGGCAAACGGACTGGACCGCGACGGGCCGCAACTGGCTTTCGACGTCGATGGCAAAGACGATTTTCAGGCGCTGGAACGTGCGCTGGACCAAGCGCATCCGCGCCGTACGGCGAGTTATCTCGCGCACACCTTCGATACCGACGACGCGATGCTGCGCCGCGCGGGCTATCGGGTGCAACTGATCGAGGAGCCGGAACGGTTCTTGATCTCGGTGGTGAAGGCAAGAGCGACCCAGGGTGAGGCACCGGTCTATCCGCGAGAGCAGCGCTCGGCGAAGATCGACGGCGGGTGGGCAGCACAAATCCTGACCGGGCAGCTCTCGCCGATCAGCGTGATCGACCGACGGATCCGCCATCCGCTGGCCGCCGAACTGCGCGCGCTCGCGGCCGATCGCACCTTGGTGCGGGTGGCGTCGAGCGAGCACAAGAGTCTGCGGCTTGGGCCGGTGGAGTTTGCCGAAGGAGAAGAATCGGCTTCGGTCTGCCTGGAGTTCGATTGCGCCGAGACGCCAGGGGCCGAGCCGGCTCGCTGCGTGATCGCGAGTGGTCCCGGCGTGGAGGCTCCCGGTGTCGGTCGTCTGCTCGATGCCTGGCGCAAGCGTGCCGGTGTGGGCCCCCAGTTCGGGTTGTTCGGGTCCGCGCAGTTCGCCGGACTCGGCCATCCCGCGCAGGTATCCGGGGCGCTGAGCGGCCCCGAGTTCAGCGGCTCCGCCGCGCCCGTGAACGAGTGATTCAACCGCGCGTGACGAGCGGCTGACGCAAGTGGCTCGAGGGCCGCTTCGCCCTGCAACTGCGCGAACACGAATCCGCCGTTGCCGAAGCGGGTATCCGGCCTGCCGTTCGAATTGAAGCGGCCGACTATGTCATCGCTGTTGCCGCCGAACTTGCGGGTCCCCGCGACGATGATCCTGCCGTCGTCGGACAAGAGCGCATCCGCGCCGGTGTTGCGACTCGGCAGCCCTGTCCGGGCAATGCCGAGCGTGCCGAAGCGCGCATCGAGCACGACGAGGCCGGCAAGCGGATCGAACCGGGGACTGTCGTCGATGGCGGAGGTTTCGGGCATGGACGCGAATCGTCGAATGCATCGAGCATGCAGTCGACGTTACGCGATGGATCGCAGCGGGGCATCGGTGTGCTGTTCTTGGAATCCATGCCCGATGAAGTAAATCGTGGCGGCACGCAGATCGGCGTTGTGGCTGGCCTGAAGGTCAGGGGAGTTCGCGAGGTGTCGGGCGGCATCGAAGCGATCCGCGGACATCTCCTCGCCACTTCGGCGGCATCGGCGGCTTGCCCGGACCAGCTGCGCACGACAACTGGAAGGCGCCGAAAAGCCGATCGACGACCACGCATGCATGCGTGGACTTCGCATCGCGCAATTGGGGTGGTTCGATCGACCCGGTCTCATCTTCGCGGCAATGCCGTCGGCTCGAGCAAAAGAGACATCGCACACGGCGGTCATTGGACCGTCACGGCATCATCGTTGAACGCTGGCGGACTTTGAACGGGTGCGGATAGTCAGCGGTGCCCGCCATCCGCGCCCTCTCATCCTGCAGCCTTGCCCCTACAGGTTCGACGGAAAGCGCTCGTGCGCGGGCAACTCGTGCGCGTGCGCCATCCAGCCGATGCGCTCGGCGACCTGGATATGCATCCGCGCCGGCACGGCCTCGGGATCATCGTAGGTCGCACTCTGCACGTCGATGATCCCGGGCAATATCTGCGCGTTGGTATAGAAGAGCCCCGTGCCGCAGTCGCCGCAGAACTGTCGTCGTCCGTGCGCCGACGACTCGTAGGTCTTGGGCACGCCCTTTGTCACCTGGAGCGCCGATTGCGGATACATGGTCCATCCCACCATCGGCGCACCCGCATGACGCCGGCAATCCGTGCAATGGCACAGTGCGTGCGTCAACGGTTCACCCTCGACCTGGTAGCGAATCGTGCCGCAATGACATCCACCGGTAAGACTCATGCTCTGCCTCCGTCGTCGCTCTGGGAAAACTCACTCAATCGAAACGGGCTCACGAGAGGTTCGTCCCGGTCGGCGCGAAGTAGCCGAGGGTCGTCGTGCGCCGCGCGCGCCACGGCACACGAACTTCGTCCATCGCTTCCTCGTCGCCCGGACGAGGGATCTGCGCATCGATCGTTCCCTCGATGCTGTCGCCTCGAACGCTGCCGGCATAGATCATGTTGGTGAAGCCCAGCCCCGGCAGTGTCATCCGCAGGCTGAAGTTGATCTGCTCCCCGCGCAGCATCATGTGATGGAAGATCTCGCGCCGAGTGCCCACGCGCACCACGCCTTCAGCCTTCTGCATGTGCTGCTCGAACAGCGCGCTGAACCGATGCGTGCGATCGCGCACCGTCGCTTCCCATTCCCATCCGCCTTCGATGCGCGCCGGGACGATCCATTTGCGAATGGCGGGCGTCATTCCGCAGTCCATGAGCCGAGATCCCAGGTTGCCACGACGACGCGGGTACCCGGGCGCGCTTGCGCGAGAATCTTCGGCCGCAGCAGCCGCATCAACTCCGGGAACAGCCACATGAAGATGACGTCGACCTTGCCGAGATCCGCATCGAACGCGTTCTGGTGCATGAATCGCACGCGGTCGCCGAGACCTTGCGCCTGAGCCGCCGCGTTCGACTTCTGCACCAAATCGGCGTTTATTTCCACGCCGAGGCCGCGGACTCCCGGACGATCCTGCATGGCGGCGAAGACGATGCGGCCGTCGCCGGAACCCAGGTCGATCACCGTTTCACCGCTGCGCGGTGCGGCGAGTTCGACCATGCGGCGGACGTTCTCCGGGTTGCTGCCTACAAAGGGCGAAAAGCGCTCCTGAGCGCGCGCAACGAGCGGCTGCAGCGCAGCGCCGGCGGCGACGAGGGACAGGAACGTGCGGCGATCGGGCATGTTTCCTCCGGTAAGTTCGAGTAAGTTCGGTTGCGGCGAGAGAACGTCCGGCGAGAATCTAGCTCGACCGCGGCGCCTTGACTAGACCCCGAAGCATGCCTCGCGCAAGCGACAGGCCGTGCCGACCCGGCGCGGCATCAACCGTGGACGAGTCCGTCGGCTTGGGCCTCGATGACCACGGGGATCCCATCGTCCGGGCGGTGACTCACACCGACCCGCTGCCTCGCATCGCTGTCGCCCCGAACGGTCGGCTGGACCCGGGGACGTTCGCGAGCGGGCAGCGACACGCCCTCGAATGGCGCAGGGATAACGTGCGGCGCCGCTTCAAGTCTCCCGAGGGCTTCGCGCAGGGGCGCTGGTGGCGTTCGGCCCGCGCCCGCGCGTCGTTCGAACTGCATGGAAAGGGTGTTGCTGGCGCCGATGTCAAGGTCAGACAGTCGTCGAGACGCAGCGATTTTTCGCCGAACAGCGTGGCATTGACCGCTCGAAGCACTGGCGATACAGTGCCGGCATGCGAAAGCGATGCCTTGAAAAACCGATTCGCATTGTTGGTCGAATAGCCTGACAAGCAACGATCTTGGGACGAAGAAAAAACCGAAAAGACCATGCTGTTGGCAATGACCAAGAGTTAGCCGCGAAGCGGAAACTGCATCCTTCATGCAGTAGGGCGCTGGAAAGATTCGCCTGCTTGCTGTCGAGGTCGAGTCCGTTCTTCCGATAACCGCCGAAGCTGCCGAGCAATTTCTCACACTAAAATAAACCGCTAAGTTGGCAGGGGCTTGTCCGCAACGATCCGCCGTCGGCACTTGGACAAGGTCGTTGGGTTAGCAACGAGCAGCGTTCGTCGACCCTGAGCGGATTGAAGTCCTCGTCGCCGCCGACCGGGAAAGCCTCGAACCGTGTTACCCCGGCGCCATCGTCCCCCGCCGCGCCTTGCACAGCACCAGGAGAACGTCGTGGAAGCAGCAACTCAACCGACCACCGTCTTGACCGAGGAGTTTTCCAAGACCGACTTCCGCGCCGCCCGCATTGCCAATGCCGAACAGGTCGCAGGTGCCGACAGGCTGCTGAGTCCGAGCGCGCGCCGTGCCAGATGAAAGCTGATCTGTCGAAAGGCGTGGTGTTCGCCGCCAGCGGCGAGGCCCTTGGGCGCCCGACGCAACCCGCCCTCGGAAATCCGCGATGAGCAAACGCACCCTGATCTGCAGCGTCGTCTTCGTCGACATCGTCGGGTATTCGAAGAGGTCGGTGGCCGATCAGATGCAGATCAAGGAGAGGCTCAATGCCCTGCTCGCGCAGGCGCTCGACGACGTGCCGGTGAAGGATCGCATCATCCTCGATACCGGCGACGGCGCGGCGGTCAGTTTCCTCGGTGATCCCGAGGAAGCGCTGTTCCTCGGGATCACGCTGCGCGACGCGTTGCGCGCCGACGGTTCTGTGCAACTGCGCACCGGCATCAACCTCGGTCCGGTGCGTCTGGTGCGCGATATCAACGGCCAGCCCAACATCATCGGCGACGGCATCAACGTCGCTCAGCGCATCATGAGTTTCGCCGGCATCAACCAGGTGTTCGTGTCCCGCTCGTACTACGATGTGGTGTCGGCGCTGTCACCGGACTACGCCCTGCTGTTCGCTTTCGAGGGTTCACGCACCGACAAACACGTGCGCGAACACGAGGTCTACGCGCTGGGTGACGCTGCTGCACCGGAACGCGCACCGCAGGGTGGGGCTGGCGCCGCGGCGATAGGCAAGCTGACCCATGCTGCGCATGTCACGCGCGCCCAGGTCATGCGCCGTCCGCCGTTGGCCACCGGGCTGGCGGTCGCGCTGATCCTGCTCGCCGCCATGGGCATCCGGGCTGTGATCCAGGGCGCGGATACCCAGGTAAAGAAGCAGGACGAACTCGCGGCATCGACGGTGATCATGCCTCGTCCGCTGCCGGCACAGCCGTTAGCCGCCGACACCGCGACCGCCCCGGGTTCCGACGCCCGGCCCGCGCCGCGCCTGGCGAAAAAGCCCGTCGCCGCGGAGAAGGAGGCCGCCCCCGGCACGCTGCGCCTGGCGGTGCTGCCCTGGGGCGAGATCTTCATCAACGGCAACAAGTACGGCGTCTCGCCTCCGCTGCGCGACATCGCGCTGACGCCGGGCATCTACAAGGTCGAAGTGCGCAATCCGGGCTTTGCTTCCTACCTGCAGGTGGTCGAGGTCCAGCCGGGCGTAGCGACTAGAATCGAGCACCGGTTCCGTTAGGGAAAACCATGCGTCTGTTTCACATGCTGCTGTTGCTCGTGCCGCTGCTCGCCGGGTGCGAAACCGTGCAGAAAGGCGTCAAGAGCGTCACCGACGCGCTCGACTTCGATCCGCCGCGCGAAAAGCCGAAGGAAAGCCCGCCGCCGAGCGCAGAGTCGCGGCTCAGGGCCGGCATCAGTCGTTACGAGGACGGCAATTACGCGCAGGCCCAGCGTTTATTGCAGTCGGCGCTGGCGGCCGGGCTCGCCTCGCGCTCAGACCAGGCCCAGGCCTACAAGTACCTGGCCTTCATCTATTGCGTCACCGACCGCATCGCGCAATGCCGCCAGGAATTCAACAATGCTTTGAGCGCGGATCCCAAATTCACGCTGACGCGGGCCGAGGCCGGGCACCCGACCTGGGGACCGGTCTATCGCAGCGTTGCCGGCGGCCGCTGAACGATTTCGAACGATGGAACAGCCAGCCCAGATCGGTCGTTACGTGGTCACGGCGGAAATCGGCCGCGGAGCGATGGGCGTGGTCTACCGCGCGGTCGATCCGATGCTCGAGCGCACGGTCGCGATCAAGACCATCAACATGGCGCTCGATCCGGTCGAGATGGAGCATTACGAAAAGCGCTTCACCATCGAGGCACGCGCCGCCGCCGGCCTCAACCATCCCAACATCGTCATCATCCACGACATCGGGCGCAGCGGCGACCTCGCCTACATGGCGATGGAGTTCCTCGAAGGCCGCGAGCTGCGCGATCTGATCATCGGGAAGGCACTGCCTGCGGATCGCGCGCTCGACATCGCGGCGCAGGTCGCCGACGGCCTTGGCTACGCCCACCGACACGACGTCGTCCACCGCGACATCAAGCCGGCGAACATCATGATCCTGCGCGACGGCCGGGTGAAGATCACGGATTTCGGCATCGCCCGCATGCGCACCGTCGAGGTGCGCACCCAGACCGGCGTCGTGCTCGGATCGCCGCGCTACCTGTCGCCGGAACAGGTTCTCGGCAAACATTTCGACGGCCGCGCCGACATTTTCTCGCTGGGCGTGATCATCTACGAAGCGGTCACCGGGCAGACGCCCTTCAACGGCGCCGACGTCAACTCGCTGCTGTTCCAGATCGTCAACTTCATGCCGCCACCGCCGAGCTCGCTCAATCCCGCGCTGCCGCCGATGCTCGACCTGATCGTCGCCAAGGCACTGGCGAAGTCGGCGGACGAGCGTTACGCAAGCACCGCCGAACTGGCCGCCGACTTGCGTGCCTGCCTGCAACAGGGCATGCCGTCGAGCGTGCCGCCCGCGGTGCCGGCCACCGGGCCGCAGCTGGCGTCGGAATGGATGGCTGATCCGTTCACGGAGACACTGCCCTGGTCGCGTACCGGCGACGGCGCCCCGACCCTGCCCGGCTATGCGTTGCCCGCGCGCGGGCTGGCGAAGGAATTCGACTCCCTGGCGGCGACGATGCGACTCGCCGCCAGAACCGGCGCGATCAACGATCCGCGCAGTTTCGCGACGGATCTCGGCGTCAGCCGCGATGTCATCGACGCGGCCATCCTGGATGCCGGCGAGGCCCCGGAACGCAAACAGGATGCTGCCACGGTCATGCGTGCGCCGCCGTGGTCGAAACGCGACCGCAGATTCTTCCTCGGCGCCGTTTGCGGCGCGTTGGTGGTGGGCGCTCTTATCGTATGGGTCTGAAGGCGCGACATGCGCCCTCGATCAACCGCAGTACGCATGTATCGTTAACATCGACGTAGATCATTCCTAGCGCAACCTCGAATGTCACGACGTTCCGAGGGCAGCACCGCGAAACTCCGAACGGCTAGCCGGCCGACCGCGCCTATCTCTTCAGCGTAGTGCTTCGGGATCCGAGCCTGCTGTCGCGACCAAGACAGAAGGTTCACAGCGAGGCATACGATCGCTCTGCTGCTGGGTGATGAGGAGGGGTCGTATCAGGCGAACTCTTCCCCGCCTTTCGTAGCGGGACAAGGCGGTCAGCCCATGCACCCGCCTCATGCGCCGGCGCTCGATGACATGTTCCGACCGCCTGTGCGCGGCTCGCAACGAGTTGTGCACGGGGCCAAGCGGAGGCGTTGACGATCGGAGGGGAGCGATCACCCGATCCCTCGTCACTTTTTCGAAAGCCGGTACTCGACTTTATTGGCAGTCACGATGATCTGCTTGTCTTGGACGAGCCGATCCACCACTGCGTGAGCAACTTTCTCGTTTACTTCATTGCCGAGGATATGCACGACGTGGTGTTCGAGCGTTGTCCGTTTGGCGGGCCGGTTCTTCGACTGCTCGCGCAGAAAGTCGACTACCTTCGCAACATCGCCGGCATTCATCGTGCCGCGCTTGGAGGTTGTCTTCTTGGCGGACTTCTTCGCCGGTGCTTTGGGCTTCGCAACAGGTGCTTCCGAAGACGTCTCGACTGGGTCATGTCGAGTGGCTGGCACATCGGCCCTGAGTGACGAAGCGACTTCGGTCGGCGATTGAACGAAGTCCATGGCTTCGGCCACGACAAGCGCCTCCCGTATCGTTGCCGCCTTAGCAACGTGACATCGCTCGCTCCGAGCATATTCGAACAGCGAGTCGAAGCCGCCGTCCTTCGATACGACGACGTAACGCGCGAGGCGATTCGCGGCGACGTTTTCCTGATGCACCATGCCCAGGCAAAATGCGATGTGGAAGTCCAGCGCATTCTTGCCCGACTTCTTGCTCTGAACGAATTTCACGTGATTGCCGAGGGGCTGCCATGCCTCGACCATGTCGGCATCGAACTTGGTTTGGTGCGGCCCTCGGAATATCCAAAGCCTGACATGCTCGCCCCGCAAATGCTCGACGTCCGCAGCCGTGGGCTTCACGTTCTCGAAATCCACCAAGAGATAAGTGATCGGCATCAGAGTGGCGTCATCGGTGTATCGCGGTATGAGATCTTAGTCTACTTGCGAGCTTTCTCCGGTTCGTCTTCGGCGCTGGCATCACGACGGCGCAGGAACAGTCTGCAGGCTAGTCGGGCCGGACTTCAGTCTCGTGGGCTCAGGGAACAGGTCGAGGCTGTCGAGAGCGGGCCTTCGAGGACCCGGCTCTCGGCAATCCGGTGAGCCGCCTGTTGCGTCGCAGCTAGGCTCTCGGTATTGTCCCTGGCTCAGGGGCGCGCAGCATTGCGCATTGCAATCGGGCCAAGGCAATCGCGGCGTACGTCGCCTGACGGGCCGACCATCGAAAACGAGTCATGAACCCGCAAGAACAACAATTCCTCAACGACCTCGACAAGAAGCTCTGGACGACGGCCAACAAGCTGTTGCCGATGCTCGACGCGGCCGTCTACAAGCACGTCGCGCTCGGCCTGATCTTCCTCAAATACGTGTCGGATGCCTTCAAGGAACGTCGCGCCGAACTGGAGGCGGCCTTTCGCGACCCGAATCACGACTACTACCTCGGCGACGATGCCGATGAAATGATCGCGGGTGAACTCGAAGCGCGCGACTACTACACCGAGAAGAACGTCTTCTGGGTGCCGGCTCTGGCGCGGTGGGATTTCATCCAGGCGCACGCGAAGGTCGCGATGGGCGCCAAGCTCGAAGTCAAGAACGGCAAGACCAGCACTTACGAGTTCAAGGGCATCGGCCGGCTGCTCGACGATGCACTGGACGCAGTCGAGAAGGAGAACGTCAAGCTCAAGGGCGTGCTCGACAAGGACTACGCCCGCAAGCAGATCGACACCGCGCTGCCCGGATTGATCGACCTCATCGCCGAAATCCCCTTCAGACACGGCACGCTCAAGGCGAAGGATATCCTCGGCCACGTGTACGAATACTTCTTGGGCGAGTTCGCCATCGCCGAGGGCAAGAAGGGCGGCCAGTACTACACGCCCAAGAGCATCGTCACCACCATCGTCGAGATGCTGCAGCCCTACCAGGGCCGCGTGTACGACCCCTGCTGCGGCTCTGGCGGCTTCTTCGTGCAGTCGGAGAAGTTCGTCGAGGAGCATAAAGGGCGCATCGGTCAGCTATCCGTCTACGGCCAGGAATCGAACCCGACCACCTGGCGCCTCGCCTCGATGAACATGGCCATCCGCGGCATGGACTACGACTTCGGCAAGGAGCCCGCCAGCACCTACACCCGCGACCAGCACCCGGATCTGCGCGCCGACTTCATCATGGCCAACCCGCCCTTCAACATGAAGGAGTGGAACGCCGGCGTGAAGGACGACGACCCGCGCTGGAAGTACGGCATTCCGCCGGCGAACAACGCCAACTTCGCGTGGATGCAGCACATGATCCACCACCTCGCCCCCCAGGGCAGCATGGCGCTGCTGCTCGCCAACGGCTCGATGAGCAGCAACACCAACAACGAGGGCGAGATCCGCAAGGCGATCGTCGCGGCCGACCTCGTCGAGTGCATGGTGGCGTTGCCCGGCCAGCTCTTCACCAACACGCAGATTCCCGCGTGCATCTGGGTGCTGACGCGCAGCAAGGCGCCGCGCAACAGCTTTCGCGACCGCGCGGGCGAAACACTCTTCATCGACGCCCGTAACCTGGGCTACATGAAAGACCGCGTGCTGCGCGACTTCAGCACGGACGATATCCGGAAGATCGCCGGCACCTTCCATGCGTGGAAGCAGGGCGAAGGCTATGCGGACGAGGCGGGCTACTGCAAGGCGGCGAAGCTGGACGACATTAAGAAGCACGACTACGTGCTGACGCCGGGGCGGTACGTGGGCGCGGCGGCACAGGAAGTGGATGGTGAGCCGTTCGAGGAGAAGATGCGGCGGTTGACGAAGTTGCTTACCGAGCAGTTCGAAGAGGGTGCGCGGTTGGAGGAGGTGATTCGGGGAAACTTGGCGAGGTTGGGTTATGACGGATAAGTGGCCTTGCCATACGGTCATGGCTTTACAGCGCGAAGGTGTGTTGCTGGTGGAGGATGGCAACCATGGTGAGTATCGCCCTCGACCCGACGAGTTTGTCGGCGCCGGCGTGGCGTTCATCCGTGCCGCTGACATGGACTCGGGGCGAGTGCTCTTTGACAAGGCAGCGAAGATCAATCAACGGGCTCGCGATCGAATTACGAAGGGAGTCGGAAAGCCTGGGGATGTCCTGCTTTCGCACAAGGGAACTGTCGGCAAAGTCGCTTTTGTGCCGCTGGACGCACCAGCCTTCGTCTGCAGTCCCCAGACGACCTTCTGGCGCACACTCGATGAGACGCGCATTGACCGTAGATACTTGCACGTGTTTTTGAAGTCGCAGCGGTTCCAAACACAATTGGCAACTCGTGCCGGCGAAACTGACATGGCACCCTATGTCAGTCTTACGTCGCAGCGTGGTTTGTCCGTCTTGTGTCCGCCTATCGCCGAACAGCGCGCCATCGCCCACATCCTCGGCACCCTCGACGACAAGATCGCACTGAACCGCCGCATGAACGAAACGCTGGAGGGAATCGCGCGTACGATCTTCCAGTCCTGGTTTGTCGACTTCGAGCCTGTCCGCGCGAACGCCAGCGGCGAGCCGCCCGAGTCCATCTGCCGCCGCCTCGGCCTCACCCCCGAACTACTCGCCCTCTTCCCCGACCGACTTGTTGAGTTCGAGCTTGGCGAGATTCCGGAGGGGTGGGAGGTCAAGCCGCTGGCGCAGGTCACGTCCTACCTCAGTCGAGGCATTTCGCCGAAGTACGTGGAATCGGGTGGCGTGCTCGTGCTGAACCAGAAGTGCGTTCGCGATGGGCGTGTGGCCACTTCCAAGGCGCGCCGACACGACCCCGCGCAACGAAGTGTTGCGGGGAGGTTGGTGGAAGTTGGAGACGTGCTCGTCAATTCCACGGGTGTCGGCACGTTGGGGCGGGTCGCGCAAGTGCTTGCCATCGACGAACCGACGATCGTCGACTCCCACGTGACTGTGGTACGGGCGGACCCGGCGCAAGTGTCATGGAACTTTCTCGGCGTGGCGATGCAGGAGCGCGAGTCAGACATTGAGGCGCTTGGCGAGGGGAGCACTGGGCAGACGGAACTGTCTCGTGTTCGGCTGGGCGGGCTCCCTCTGTTGATGCCGCCTCAACCGCTGTGCAATTGCTTCGACGAAGCGGTGCTCCCGTTACGCTTACATACGAAACGCAATGACGAGCAGAATGAGACGCTCGCATCCATCCGGGACGCGCTTCTGCCGAAGCTTCTTTCCGGCGAAATCCGCGTTCCGCCCGAAGTTGTCGCGCACCCGTAGCCATGCTCACCCCCGACCACCTCGCCACCTGGGCCAGCGCCGGCGAATCCGACACTCTCGAATTCAAGCGCTCCACGGCCGAGCTGCGTCGCACCGGCGAAACCCTCTGCGCCTTCCTCAACGGCAACGGCGGGCGGGTGCTGATCGGCGTGGGGCCAGACGGCAAGCTCGTCGGGCAACAAGTCTCGGACAGCACGTTGCGCGACATTGCCGCCATGCTGACCCGGTTCGAGCCGGTGGCAGCGGTCGAGATGGAGCGCGTCGCGCTCGGCAACGGGCGCGAGGTGATCGTGCTCGATGCGCCGGCGGCCCGGCAGTCGGCGCCTTTCGTGTTCGAGGGCAAGCCGTACCGACGTGTCGGTTCGACGACCTCGGTGATGCCGCAGCAGGCGTACGAGCGTGCACTCCTGGATCGAAGCCACAGCCTTCATCGTTGGGAGAACCAGCCCGCCGTGGACGTGCGTCTGGAGGATCTCGACCACGAAGAGATCCTGCGCACGCGCGAAACGGCGATTGCGCAGCGCAGGCTCTCGGCGGGCACGCCGATGCATGTCGGCGACATCCTCGATCGGCTGGGCCTGCGCATCGACGGGCAGATCACCCAGGCAGCGCAAATCCTATACGGCACGCGCTTCCTGCCCCACTACCCGCAGGGGTTGCTCAAGCTCGGGCGCTTCCGCGGCACGACGATCATCGGCGACATCCTCGACAACAAGCAGGAGCACATGCATGCGTTTGCGATGGTGCGCGAGGCCATCGCGTGGCTGGATCGTACCTTGCCTCTCGCGGCGCATTTCCCGAAGGGCAGCATCTTCCGTGAGGATCGGCAGCCGGTGCCGGCGGAGGCTTTGCGCGAAACGATCGTCAATGCAGCGATTCACCGCGACTACAGTCGCGCGGCTTCGTATGTGGCCGTCGCCGTGTTCGACGACCGCATCGAAGTGCGCAGCGTCGGTGACTTTCCGACGGGCATCAGTGCGGCCATGCTGTCGCAAGAGCATCCCTCGGTGTTGCGCAACCCGCTCATCGCGGGTGCCTTCCATCGCACCGGCGCCGTGGAAGTCTGGGGCCGCGGCACGAACCGGGTGATCGAGGCGTGTCGCCGATACGGAATCGCACCGCCCGAGTATTCGGAGATGGGCGGCGTGGTGACGGTGACGTTCAGGACGTCGGTGGGGCCGACGGCGGCCGAAGGGCTGGATGCGCCTCGGAATGGGCTTTCCCAGCGTCCGGCAAGTACCCCGGAAGTCACCCCGGAAGTCACCCCGGAAGTCACCCCGGAAGTCGGGCGGCTGATGTTCGCCCTGCCGAACGAGTTGGGTCGGCAAGCATTGCAGGAGGCGTTGGGGCTCAAGGACAGCGAGCACTTTCGCAAAGCGTACCTGCTGCCGGCAATCGACCTCGGCTTGGTCGAGATGACGCAACCCGACAAGCCGCGCAGCAGCAGGCAGCGCTACCGGCTCACCGCCCGGGGCCGTCAGTGGATCGATAGACACGCAGGCGCTGATCGAGGGGGTGCCGGATGACCGAAGACCAGCTCGAACAGCTCGCACTCACCTGGTTCCAGGACACCGGCTGGGAATACCGGCATGGGCCGGATCTCGCGCCGGACGGCGACACGCCCGAACGCACCGACTACCGCCAGGTGGTGCTTGGCCGGCGGCTGCGCGAGGCGATGCATCGGCTGAACCCCGGCAAGCCGGAGGCGGTGCTGCACGAAGTCGGTCACTGCGACGCGTTTCTGCCTAAACTTCTTTCGTTCGAACTCCGCGTCCCGGACGTTGCACAAGAAATGGAATCCCACGCATGAAGTCCCGCCGAAGCCCCAGCATCGCCAGCCGAGCGCGCATCGAGTATCTGAAGGTGCAGAACTTCCGCGCCTTGCGCGAAGTGGAGTTCAAAGACGTGACTCCGCTCACCGTGTTGCTCGGGCCGAACGGCAGCGGCAAGTCCACGGTGTTCGATGTGTTCGCCTTCCTTGCCGAGTGCTTCGAACTCGGGCTGCGCCGCGCCTGGGACAAACGTGGGCGCGCGAAAGAGCTGAAAACGCGTGGCTCCGAAGGCCCCGTCTCGATCGAGATCAAGTATCGCGAGCCGGGCTTTCCGCTGATTACCTACCACCTGGCCGTGGACGAAAGGGCCGGCTCCCCGGTGGTCGTCGAGGAGTGGCTGCGGTGGAAGCGTGGCAGTCACGGCCAGCCCTTCCGCTTTCTCGACTACCGCGAGGGCAAGGGCCGGGCAGCCAGCGGCGAGCGGCCGGACGAGCAGGACCAGCGCATCGACATCCCGTTGAAGTCCTCCGACCTGCTCGCGGTCAATGCGCTCGGCCAGTTTGCCGATCATCCACGAGTGGCGGCGTTGCGCGATTTCATCACCGGCTGGTACGTCTCGTATCTGTCGGCCGACAGCGTCCGCGGGCAGCCCGAGGCGGGGCCGCAGGAGCGCCTGTCGCGTTCGGGGGACAACCTCGCCAACGTGATTCAGTATCTCGCCGAGCAGCACGGCGAGCGGCTGGAACAGGTGTTCGAGGTCCTGCGTCGTCGCGTGCCGCGCATCGAGCGCGTGTTGGCCGAGACGATGCCCGACGGACGGCTGCTGCTGCAGATCAAGGACGCGCCGTTCAGCCACCCGGTGCTGGCCAGGTTCGCTTCCGACGGCACCTTGAAGATGCTCGCGTACCTCGTCCTGCTCCATGACCCTGCGCCGCCGCCGTTCATCGGCATCGAGGAACCCGAGAACTTCCTTCATCCACGCCTGCTGCCTGAACTCGCCGAGGAGTGCCGGGCCGCGAGCGAGGGCACGCAACTGCTGGTGACGACCCATTCGCCATTCTTTCTGAACGGCCTGCGCCCCGAGGAAGTGCGCGTGCTGTGGCGCGATGAGCGGGGATACACGCAGGCGCAGCGGGCGGTGGACCTGCCAGGGGTGAGCGCCTTTGTCGACCAAGGGGCACTGCTCGGCAAGCTCTGGATGGAAGGGCAGCTTGGCGCGGGCGACCCGCTCGTCAATCAAGGCGCCCCGACTCGTCCCTTGCGAGGGCGTTGAACATGGCGGTCCATCTCGAGTGCCTGGTGGAAGAGCCCTCGATGGAGGCCTTCCTGCGGGCGCTGCTGCCGCGGGTGTTGCCGCAGGACTGCACCTTCGAGGTTTACCCATTCCAGGGCAAGGACGACCTGCTCGGCAATCTGGAAGCTCGGCTCAAAGCGTATGCGTCGTGGTTGCCGGAAGACTGGCGCATCGTCGTCGTGGTCGACCGCGACAATGACGATTGCCGCGCGCTAAAGCAAAGCCTCGAAACCATCGCGCGGCGCGCGGGCCTACGAACGCGCACGAGGGGAGGTCGGGCGCGGTGGCAGGTCGTCAACCGCATCGCGATCGAGGAGCTGGAAGCGTGGTATTTCGGTAATTGGGACGCGGTGCGCGCCGTCTATCCGGGAGTATCGGAGCATGTGCCGCAGCAGCGTGGATTCCGCGATCCCGATGCGATCGCCGGCGGCACCTGGGAAGCGTTCGAACGCGTCATGAATCGACATGGCTACTTCACGGGAGGGCTGCGCAAGATTGAAGCGGCGCGTGCGATTGGCGGGCAGATCGATGTGGCTCGCAGCACGTCGCGTAGCTTTCGGGTGTTCTGCGATGCGATTGGCGATGCGAGATGACGCAACCCGACAAGCCGCGCAGCAGCAGGCAGCGTTACCGGCTCACCGCCCGGGGCCGTCAGTGGATCGATAAACACGCAGGCGCTGATCGAGGGGGTGCCGGGTGACTGAAGACCAGCTCGAACAGCTCGCACTCACCTGGTTCCAGGACACCGGCTGGGAGTACCGGCACGGGCCGGATCTCGCGCCGGACGGCGACACGCCCGAACGCGCCGACTACCGTCAGGTGGTGCTTGGCCGGCGGCTGCGCGAGGCGATGCATCGGCTGAACCCCGGCATGCCGGAGGTTGTGCTCGACGAGGTGGCCCACCGGATCGAAGCGCTGCACGAGCCCTCGCTGGTGCAAAGCAACCGTGGTTTCCATGAAGCGCTGATCGACGGCGTGCCGGTCGAGGTCGAGCAGGAGGGCGTCAAACGCGGCGACAAGGTGCGGGTGATCGATTTCGAGCATCCGCAGAACAACCGTTTCCTTGTCGTCAATCAGTTCACCGTGCAAGGCACGAAGCAGCCTCGCCGACCCGATCTCGTCTGCTTCATCAACGGGCTGCCGATCGCGGTGATCGAGCTGAAGAACGTGACGGCTAGCCAAGCGGACATCTGGTCGGCCTTCGATCAACTCGACACCTACAAGACCGAGATCTCGGACCTCTTCGTGTTCAACGAGGCGCTCGTGATTTCCGACGGCTTGCATGCACGGGTCGGCTCGCTCACGGCCAACCGCGAGCGCTTCATGCCATGGCGCACGATCCGCAACGAGAACGACCGTCCGCTGCTGGAGTTCGAGCTGGAGAAGGTGGTGCGCGGGTTCTTCGCGCCTGAACTACTGTTGGATTTTCTGCGCTACTTCGTTCTCTTCGAGCAGGGCGACGACGGGCTGATCAAGAAGATCGCCGGCTATCACCAGTTCCATGCGGTACGCGAGGCGGTGCGCGTGGCGGTGATCGCGGCGACTCAGGTGCCGCCGGCCACCGGCGAATTTCGCGAGGAACGCGCGACCTATGGTAAACGCGTGGAGCCGGGTTCTCGCAAGGGCGGCATCGTGTGGCACACGCAGGGCTCGGGCAAGAGCATGTCGATGGTGTGCTTCGCTGCCAAGCTGATGCAGCAGCCGCAGATGCGCAACCCAACGCTGCTCGTGGTGACGGACCGCAACGATCTGGACGGGCAGCTGTTCCAGACCTTCATGGGTGCGCGCGCGCTCCTGCGCGAGACGCCGGAACAGGCGGGCGATCGGGATCAATTGCGTGCGCTGCTCGCCGAGCGCGCCTCGGGCGGGATCATCTTCAGCACGGTGCAGAAGTTCTCGCCGACCGATGATGAGGAACAATTTCCGAAACTGACCGATCGCACCAACATCGTCGTCATTGCGGACGAGGCGCACCGCTCGCAGTACGGCTTTCGCGCCGTGCTGGATCAGAAATCCGGCAAGTACAAGTACGGGTTCGCCAAGCATCTGCGCGATGCGCTGCCGAACGCGACCTTCGTCGGCTTCACCGGCACGCCGGTGGAAACGACCGATAAGGATACGCGCGCGGTGTTCGGCGATTACGTCAGCGTCTACGACATTCAGGACGCGGTGGACGACGGCGCGACCGTGCCGATCTACTACGAGAGCCGGCTCGCCAAGCTCGACATCAATCAGGCCGAGATCGAGCAGTTGAGCGAGCAGGTCGAGGAGATCTTCGAGGACGAGGAGAGCGTCGCCATACGCGAGGCCGCCAAGACCAAGTGGGCGGCGCTGGAAAAGCTGGTCGGTGCCGAGCCGCGTATCAAGGAGGTGGCCGCCGATCTCGTGAAGCACTTCGAGGCGCGGCTCGCTTCCGCCGACGGCAAAGCCATGGTCGTCGCGATGAGCCGGCAGATTTGTGTCGATCTGTTCGATGCCATCGTCGAACTGCGACCGGACTGGAAAGGTACCTTGGTGCCGAGCAAGGATGCCGACAAGCCCAGTCACTACAGCCCCGAGGACGGAACGATACGGATCGTGATGACCGGCTCGGCGAGCGACGCGGCGAAGCTCCAGCAGCATGTTTATTCTGGGTCTGCGAAGAAGCTGCTGGAGAAGCGGTTCAAGAATCCGAGAGATCCCTTGAAGCTCGTGATCGTCCGTGACATGTGGCTGACCGGCTTCGACGTGCCCTGCCTGCACACGATGTACGTCGACAAACCCATGCGCGATCACAATCTGATGCAGGCCATCGCGCGCGTGAATCGAGTGTTCCGCGACAAGGAAGGTGGCCTCGTCGTCGACTACATAGGCATCGCGGCCGAGTTGCGGCGCGCGCTGAAGACCTACACCGAGAGCCGCGGCAAGGGCCAGCCGTCGCGGGACAGTGCGGAGGCGCTCGCCAAGCTGAAGGAACTCATGGAAGTGGCCCGTGCGATGCTGCACGGGATCGACTACTCGGGGTATCGCGCGCAACCCACGCAATTGCTGTTGCCGGTGGCCAATTTCGTGCTCGGGCTGGACGACGGCAAGAAGCGATGGTTCGATGTCGTGCTGAACATCACGAAGGCGTTTTCACTCTGCGGCACCCTGGACGACGCTATCGAGATGCGCGAGGAGATCGCCTTCTTCCAGGCGATCCGGATCGTGATCGCCAAAGCGACCGAGACCGACAAGAAGCTCGACCAGGACCGCAGGAATGCCGTCCTCAAGCAGATCCTCGACAACGCGGTGGTCGCGCAGGGCGTTGAAGATGTTTTCAAGCTCGCCGGCCTGGACAAACCCAACATCGGCTTGTTGTCGGATGCGTTTCTGGAAGAGGTGCGGCAACTGCCGCAGAAGAACTTCGCGATCGAGTTGCTGCAGAAGCTGCTCAACGACGAAGTGAAGTCGCGCAGCCGGACCAACGTCGTGCTGGAGAAGAAGTTCGCCGAGCGCCTGCAAGCCGCGCTGAACCGGTATCGCAGCCGCGCCATCGAAAGTGCGCAGGTCATCGAAGAACTGATTGCGATGGCCAAGGAGTTTCGCGAAGCCGCCACGCGTGGCGAGGCACTGGGGCTCAACGAATCGGAGCTGGCCTTCTACGATGCGCTGGCCAACAACGAGAGCGCCGTACGCGGTCTCGGCGACGAGGTGCTGAAGAAGATCGCGTTCGAGCTGACCGAAAAGCTGCGCGGCAGCACCAGCGTGGATTGGCAGAAGCGCGAAAGCGTCCGCGCGCGGCTGCGTAACCTGGTGCGCATCACCCTGCGCCGCTACAAGTATCCACCCGACCAGCAGGAGGAGGCGATTCGCCTGGTGCTCGAACAGGCCGAGCGGTTATCGGACGAATGGAATCGGTGAGGTTAGCGATGGAGAACTGCAAGTTCGTATCCGGAACAGGGGGGACCACCGAGATCGGATACACCAACAAGAACGACCAGCAGTGTCATGGCACGCTGAAGGTGAAAGGCACGGATCACCTGCAGTACGTCTATCGGATGGAGTGCCTCAGATGCGGCTACGTGTATGGCGCGAATGGATCGGACGTTCACGAACGGCGCTGCCCCGAGTGTCAGGGGGGGGCGCCAGGGATTCGGTATTGGAGGGCGGAGGCGGGGGCTTGGCGTAGTTAGCCGGAACCCGAGGGCCACCTGCTAGGGTGACCCCTCGCGCGACGCGACTCGGCTTGGTGAGTGCGTGTGCCAGCGCACCCAGCTCTGATGTGGGAGCCGAACGCATCGGGTGCGCGCCCGAGAAGGGTCCGGAAGCGCTGAGGCTCTTCCTGAACAACCCCGTATGCCTTGCTCGACAAAATGGGCTGGCGGTCCAGCACATCGACCAGCACCGCTCACTTTTCATCCGTGCCCGCGACTTCATGCGCTTCCCGCAAGCTGCGGAACTCCTCGGCGCCGAACCGAACATCGGACATGTGCAGGATCGTAACGGGGCCGAGGTCGTTCCTGCTGCTGGTCCAGCGCTGTCGTTCATCCTTCGAGCGCAATTCCAGTGCGCTTGGCACGACGCTATCAACCACGAGCAGGCGTACCGGATGGTGGAATTCGGTACGTTGGGCGGTGAGATCATCAATACACTGTGTCAAGCTCGGTGCGGACAACCCGTCTGCGACAAGGAAGGTCGCGCGCCGTGGCCGAAACGTTTTCAAACGCAGGCGCGCAACCGGGTCCTCCACGAGGTAGCCGCTGTCCCAGGGATCGTCGGTCTGTCGTGCGCGCCACCAAAGACAGTCGTTGAGTTTGGTCTGCAGACGAATGAATAGTCGCGCGCGCCCGTTCGGGGCTGCTGCAAGACGATTGCTCCCGTCGATCTCCCGCGAGAAGGCCTCGGCCATATGCGACTTTCCGAGGCCGTCGACTCCGGTCAGGAAGGCGATCGAAAAACGCTCTTCGACATGCGGCATGACCCAAGGCCGCAGCGGCGGCGAGCGACCCTTGCCCACCCCGGTGAAACACCATTCCCGCAATTCGGCCCAGACGCGCTTCTGCTCATCCCCCCGCAGGCCGGCCCACCGGCATGCCAACTCGGAGGGCGGCGCCACCCGCAGCGCCTCCACGTCGTAGCGAGCGATCAGCGTGGGGCCGACTCGTTTGGCCGGAACAAGACAAGGGATCGAGAAAAACACCAGCAACGCCAGCAGGTCGCGGAAAGGGCTCTCCTGGGGCAGCAGATTCGGAATCTTCGAAGCGGCCGACGCAAACTCACCGACGAATGGCAGGTTTTCCACCCACGTCACGACCATGCCGAATTGCTTGTCGACCCATGGCCGATACCAGTTCGGATCGCCTACTATCTTTCCGACCAAAAGCACCAGGACTTCGACGACCGCTGCGCAAAGTCCGGCCATGACGAGGGCCACGACCATGGTCGCGATCCAGTCCTTCAGTTTGTCGGCGCGACGCCGAACCTGGAGCGCTTCGCTCAATGTCGCTTCCTTCACGTCGCCGTATGGCAGGATGTGCAAGAAGTATTGCCCGACTGATCGGACTTGGAAACCCGGATAAGCGACCGACTTCGGATGCTACGGGGCGGGTCGTTGTTTTCCGGACCTCGGCCCAGGACGGGCTGCCTCGTCTTTGCAGGCATCCTTGGCGTCAGCTACGCGGGTAACCCGAAAGCGACCCCCTTTGCTCTGTCAGTCGATGGGACAAGAGGTCAGCGGGAAGCCGAACAGTTCGTCTTTTTTGTTCGAGTCAGGGGGCTGAAGCGCTTTGGAGCCTGCCGGAGGAGGTGGTGGCCAAGGACGGAATTGAACCGCCGACACAAGGATTTTCAACTCGAAACGCAATTGTTGTTGCTAATCTAATCAGTCACTTCGCAGCGCTTGCCGATTAAAACCCAATCGCAGTCGATGGAAAATCAATGTCACTTGAAGAGTGCGATGACACAATTTCGGCACGCCGCATCGAAGAAACGCGCGGGATATGCGAGACAGCAGTTCTTCATCCTTTTTCGATCGGCAATCGCCGAATCCGTATCGACCTATCCGTGATGGTGACCATCGCGCCATCAGCCACTGCCGATTGAATTCTCGGCCATACCGCTTCCAGCATGGCGGCCAGCGCAGCGGCATCGAGGCCCTCCTTGCGAATACGGATCACGGAAGGCCTACGCTCGCCACTTGTCGCTAGCAGTGCATGGAAATCTGCATCGAGCGTAACGCATACGCGATTGTCCGATCGACCTTGTGCCAAGATTGCGGCGTCGTCGGCTCGGCTCATCCCGATCTCGGAGACATGGCGGATATCCCAACCCGAAACTTTGAGCAACGCGCCGGTCGAGCGTGGCAAGCCCTGATCGAGCAATAGCCGCTTCACGCCGCTTCGTACGGCTGCACGCTCGTATCGAGATTCTGTGCAGCGAACTCAAGCGCTTGGCGAATATCCTCTGGCTCAAGCTCAGGGTACTCCCGGCGGAGATCGTCCCAATTGGGGTAGACGGCGAGCGCCTCAATCACGCGCCGCACCGATAGACGCATGCCGCGAATCGTCGGCTGTCCGTTCAGTATTGTCGGAATGCTCGTGATTCGATCGAACTTGGCCATGGCCTTGCCCTATAGCAGTTTCGATAGCACAGCATAGTCTGAACCACGAGCAAGGACAAATCAGGCCCGAGGCCGGTACCGGGCTGGCTTTCGCTGGTCGGCGCGATTAGACGAGCGCCTGAATGGATTGGCAGTCGAGGGCGGAATCACCACGGATCGATCCTGCCTTGCTACGCTCGGCGAAATCGATGGTGGCCAAGGACGGAATTGAACCGCCGACACAAGGATTTTCAATCCTCTGCTCTACCAACTGAGCTACTTGGCCTATCCGGGTACTTCGCTA
>LNFM01007228.1_pt1 | contig 35348 bp, 31 predicted proteins | sample 596031 | NCBI WGS metagenome assembly LNFM01 (sample SAMN04254537, study PRJNA301005) | activated carbon metagenome | isolation source: dual media filters at the Ann Arbor, Michigan drinking water treatment plant | place: USA: Ann Arbor
TCCTCGTCCCCCTGGCGTGGGCCGGCGTGCAGGACGTCATAAAGCCGTCGCGCGCGGCGCCTTCGTCGCTCGCAGAGTTCCCGGTGGGGCGGGGTCTGGCGACCTATGCGTTGGCCGTCCTGGGCATGATCGCCCTCTACGCCGTTCCGTTGCAGATCCCGTATGTTCTCGCCGTCATGGGCAACGCTTCGCCTGTGATGAGCGGTTTCGAGATGGGCATTGCGAGCCTGTCGGCGGCGATATGCTCCCTGTTGTTCGGCAAGTTGCGTTCATGGTGCTCGCCCATGGCGCTGGTGGCCATCTCGTTCGGCGCCATGGCCGTCGGCTACGTCATCGTTTCCCAGGCGTCCGACATCATGACGGTCACGATCGGCCTGATGGTGGCTGGCGTGGGCTTCGGGATCAATCTGCCCAACCTCACGAGCTGGTTGCAGGAGACCATGCCGTTCGGCTTGCGCGGCCGCGCGGCCGGCGGCCTCACCAGTGCCGTGTCGCTGGGACAGTTCGCCTCGACGTTCTTCTACGGCGCCATAGGCGCGGAACGCGCTGGCGCCACCGCCTTCCTGCTCGCCGCCGGCCTCTGCGCCATCGTTGTCGCGATTGCGGCGCTGTCGCTGGCGGCCCGCAGGGCGGTGGCCACGCCGTGAGGTGCCGAAGTCTGCGGTTCCCGAGGCAAGGTGTGGACAAGGCTCGAGCGCGACGGGTAGCTTCGGTGCGGGTCTCCCGACCACAGGCGTCATATCGCCAAGGGAAAGCCGGCCGGGTCATCCTTCCACGGATTGAAGACGGCTGCGCCGCTGTGTTGCACGTCCTTGGTATTGCCCGTTACCAGGAAAAGACTGTGCTCGAGCGCCGTGGCCGCCAGAAGAGTGTCGATCACCGACGGAGGGCGACCTGTCATGCGTTGCGTCGAGCCAGAAATCTCACCCCATCGGCGTACGATCGCATCGTCAACCGACAGGATGCGCCCGGCAAATCGTGCCTTCAGGGCGTCACGCGCGGCGACATAGCGCGACCGTTCGGGATGGTCGACGGCCAGATTGTGGATTCCCTTGTCGTACTCGCCGAAGGTCAGAATGCTCAGGTACAGGTTTGCTTCCGATTGACCGGCAGCCCAGCTCTTGACGCTGGGAGCTCCGTTCGGATTGCCGAGTGCAGCGAGGGCGTTGGTATCGAGGAGCCAGCCCCTCACAGCTCGACGTCTCGTCCGACATCCTCGGTGCGCGACGTATCGAGCCCATGAAGGTGAAGTCCCTGAAGAAACTCCACCAAGGGTGGGGTGTCGCGACCCGGAGGCCTCAATCGCTCGAAATCCTCGACGCTCATGACGACCACGGCGTCTTTGCCGCGCACGCTCACCCCCTGGGGGCCCTCGGCCCGAGCACGCCGGACAACCTCGCTGAAGCGCGCCTTTGCATCTTCGAGCTTCCAGGGGCGGTCGAAAGGCTTGAATCGGCGAGACCGTCTTCCGCCAAGAGAGCCAAGGGGCATGAAGATCTCCATCTGACTAGCTGGTCAGACTGGCTGATATAGTCATTCTCTCTTGCAATGCCAAGGTCGCAGGCGTGGGAACCTACAGCGGCTTCACATCGATCCTGACTGCAATGCCCAGCAGCTCTTTGGCAGGCGCCGGATAGCGTTCCATGACCAGCGGATCGTGCCCCGGGATGATGTGCTGGGGCGACTCGGCCAGCGCGCGCAGCTTGTCGTAACCCTCCACCATGTCGCCGATGTGGAAGGCGGTGGGAAATACGCGACCTTTCTCCATGTGCTCGTAGTAGTGGCTGCAGTCGGAGGCGAGCACCAGCCACCCGCGCGCGGTCGCCACACGCACGCATTGCAGGCCAGCCGTGTGGCCGCCTATGTGATGCACGCTGACGCCCGGCGCGAGCTCGGCCGATCCGAGATGGAAGCTTACGCGATTCTTGAACACCAGCTTCACCATGCCGACGACGTGGCCGTGGCGCATGTAGCGCCCGGTGGCGTAGCTCATCTCGGTGTCCTGGAGATGGAACTGCGCCGACGGGAAGTCGAAGAACGTGCCGACATGGTCGTAGTGCATGTGGGTGATGATGACGTCCTTCACCGCGGCGGCATCGACCCCGAGCAGCGCCAGGCCCTCGCGCGGCGTCCGCAGGAAGGTGCGCTTGCGCTGCTGGGCGACGGCTTCGCTGAAGCCGGTGTCGACGACAAAGCAGCGCTCGGCGTTGCGCACCAGCCAGACGAAGTAGTCCATCGGCATCGGCCCGTCGTGCGGGTCGCCGCCGATGAAGTTGGAGCTGCGCGTCGCCGGTCGGGTCGCGTACTTGATTGCGTAGACTTCATAGGGGGTCATGGCCGGACCTGATTCAAGTTGAAGCAATCTTGGAGCTCTTTCGGGTCGCGAGCGTCTCGCTCGCTCGTCGCCATGAGCGAGCGAGACCCTCGCGGTCCGGAAGACGATGAGCTCATCGCCTGGTCCGGCGCGGTGGAGCGAAGGCGCGGAACGCCGCATCGACGATCTGATCGATGAAGGCGTCGGTGACGGGATCGCCCGAGACCACCTTGCGGTAATAGAGCGGCCCGTACAGGGCATCGAGGAAGAGGTCGGGATCAGTGCCGGGAGCGAGCTCGCCGGCCTCGATTGCCTGTCGCGCCAGGCGGCGGGTCTGGGCGCGCCGTGGCTGGGCGATCTGCTCGGTGTAGGCGCGGCCGAGCGACGGATCGATCTGCTTGGCGCCAATCAGGGCGAGGATCGCCTGACCCTGCCTGCCGTTGAGCAGGCGCAGGGTCGCCGAGAGCTGGCGCCGGAAGCGGTCGCGGAAGCGGCTGCCGCGCGGGCCGTCTGCGATCGGCGCCATGCGGGCAGCGACGCAGTCGAGCGCCAGAGCGGCGCGGTTGGGCCACCAGCGATAGAGCGTGGTCTTGGCGACGCCAGCGCGCGCCGCGACGGCTTCCATCGTGACGGCGGGAAGGCCGCCTTCCGACAACAGCTCGGCCGTTGCCGCCAGGATCTTCTCGCTCGCCTCGGCGCTGCGCGGCCTTCCGCGCCGAGCGAGGCTTCCAGACCCTGCTGGCTCTGCTCGCATGGGGCGATTGGCCATTCGCCGTCCTCGCTGCCTGGCCGCCGGGGGTGCCACTCCCGTCAGCGTCAAGATACAAGGGGACCTCACCCTGAGGAGCGGCCGGAGGGCGCGTCTCGAAGGGTGGCAACAGTGAGGGTGCCGCGACTCGGCTTTTTCAACGATCTCCCGTGTGGCCCATCCTTCGAGACGCGCCCTCCGGGCGCTCCTCAGGATGAGGTTTCCTTCTACTTTAGCGCCTATGGGGCGCCACTCCCGTGGCGCTCCCGGCACCTGGTTCATCCCTTGTCCGCCGCCAGCACCGCGTCGACCGCCGCGGGATCGACCTTGATCTTCACGCCGGCGCGCTCGACCTGGAGCTTCATCGGCGAGCGGCTGTCGAGATCGTCCCAGCCACGGTTGCGCGCCTCGTTCATCTCCTCGAGCACGAGGTTGCAGAGCCGCATCGGCACGCCGAGCTCGCGGCCGAGCCCGACCGCCAGCGAGACGTCCTTGTGCGCGAGCTTGAGCGCGAAGTCGGGTGGCGAGTACTTGTCGATCAGGAACTGCAGTTGCATCCGATCGAACGTGCGGCGGCGGCCCATCGCGCCCTGGCGCACCGCCTTCCACAGCGCCAGCGGCTCCATGCCGGCCTTGACGCCCATGGTGAACACCTCGGCCAGCGCCGTCTGGATGGCGTAACCCGCCATGTTGTGGACCAGCTTGGCCACCGTCGAGGTGCCGATAGGACCGATATAGGCCGCCTGGTCGCCGATCGCGTCGAGCACCTTCTTGTGCTTCTCGTAGACCGCTTTGTCGCCGCCGACCCAGATCGCGAGCTTGCCGGTCTCGGCACCTTTGGGGCCGCCCGAAACCGGCGCGTCGAAGCCGAACGCGCCCTTCTCGGCGAGGGCCGCGTTGACGCGCCGCATCATCGCCTGGCTGTTGGTCGAGAGATCGAAATAGGCCTTGCCGGCGCTGATGCCCTCGAGCAGCCCGTCCTTGCCAAACACCACCTTCTCGACGTCGGGCGGGCCGGGCAGGCTGGTGAAGATCACGTCGCACTGCTCGGCGACCGCCCTGGGCGAATCGGCCCAGTCGGCGCCACGTTCCAGGTGCGCCTTGGCCGAGTCGCGCCGGATGTCGTGCACGACGAGCTTGTACTGGGACTTCTGCAGGTTGGCGGCCATGAAGGCCCCCATGGTGCCGAGCCCGATGAATCCGATCTTCATGGTGCCTTATCCCTTCGCCTTGTCGAGTGCCGCGAACTCTTCCATGGCCGCGCGCACCGCGGCGACGGCGGTCGGTACGCCGGCATAGATGCCGACATGCAGGAAGATCTCCTTGAGCTCCTCGCGCGTGAGCCCGTTGTTGATGCCCATGCGGATGTGCGACTTGAGTTCCTCGGTGCGGCCGAGCGCGGTCAGCACCGAGATGGTGACGATGCTGCGCGTCGCCCGCTCCAGGCCGGGCCGGGCCCAAACCGCGGCAAAGCAATGCTCGAACAGGTACTGGCGCAGGTCGCGAGTCATCTCGTGCTGGGCGGCCTGTTCCATCGCCGCCTCGGCCACCTTGGGCCCGCGCATCTCGAACCAAACCTCCTTGCCCTTCTTGAATCCCTCGTTCTCGTCGAAGCTGTATTTGGTCACGACACTGTCCTTTCCTGCTGAAGCCCGATGACAGGCGCGGGAGGCGAGGGAGGCCAGGGGAGGGTGCCGTGACGGCGCAGGTCCGAGGCGACGGCTGGTGGCCGCACATCCCGACTCTTCGTGATTTCTTCCCGAGGCCGCCGGTTCGAGCCGGCGCTTAGTGAAGACATTAACCGTACGCTACGTAGCGTTTCAATTGAGTTCTCGGCAACGCAGCTATGCTTTGCGTCACTGGAGCTGATTGCCAAACGCAGCGGCGATAATCGGCTTTGCCGGATGGTCCTCGTCGAACCAGGTGGTCGCAATGCGGACCACGAAGCGATCCGGATCGGGGGGAAGTCCGGCAATGGCAACCGCCTCTGCCCGATTCGCCAGGAGCGTGTGAAGTGCCGCCCGGTGGTAGACGTACAGCGCCCGGGATTTGATGAGGTGTCCATTGGCGCGAACGTCGCAGTCGCGAGGCCGCGCGCCGTCAACCCGATGGCAACGGCTTCAGGCGAGAGCAGCAGGATCTCTTCGATCGTGCTGAGCGGCAGGTTGCCCACCGGCTTGGATGGACCCACGTCATCCAGGCTTCGCAGTATTGCCTGCCGCTCGTTGTTGGTGAGGGCGGGGGCCTTGGCGACCTGGCGCCCTCACCAAATGCACCTAAGCCTGCTGCATCGCCTTCGCACGCCGCGGCAGCTTCCAGCCCGGCCGGATGAAGTGGCAGGTATAGCCGTTGGGATAGCGCTCCAGGTAATCCTGGTGCTCCGGCTCGGCCAGCCAGAAGTCACCGGCGGGGGCGAGCTCGGTCACGACCTTGCCGGGCCACAGGCCGGACTCGTTCACGTCGGCGATGGTGTCCTCGGCGACCTGCTTCTGCTCGGGGCTGGTGTAGTAGATGCCCGAGCGGTAGCTCGCGCCCCAGTCGTTGCCCTGGCGGTTCATCGTCGTCGGGTCGTGGATCTGGAAGAAGAACTCGAGCAGCTGGCGGAAGCTCATCTTGCCCGGGTCGAAGATGATCTCGATGCCTTCGGCATGGCTGCCGTGATTGCGATAGGTCGCGTTCTTGACGTCGCCGCCGGTATAGCCGACGCGGGTCGAGACCACGCCGGGAAGCTTGCGGATCAGGTCCTGCATGCCCCAGAAACAGCCGCCGGCCAGCACTGCACGTTCGTTGCTCATCGTACGTCCTCCACCTGGTCGAGATAGGCGCCGTAGCCTTCCTTCTCCATGTCGTCGCGATGGACGAAGCGGAGCGAGGCCGAGTTGATGCAATAGCGCAGGCCGCCGCGATCGATCGGCCCGTCCTCGAAAACATGGCCGAGATGGCTGTCGCCGTGCTTCGACCGCACCTCGATGCGGATCATGCCGTGCGTGGCGTCACTCAACTCCTTGACGTTGGCCGGCTCGATCGGCTTGGTGAAGGAGGGCCAGCCGCAGCCCGATTCGTACTTGTCGGCGGAAGCGAACAGCGGCTCGCCCGACACGACGTCGACATAGATGCCGGGCTCCTTGTTGTGCAGGAGCGGGCCGGTGCCGGGATACTCGGTGCCGCTCTGCTGGGTGACGCGGAACTGCTCGCGGGTGAGCTTCGCCAGCGCCTCGGGGGTTTTCCGGTAGCTCTGCATCATTCCTCCTACATCCAGTCTGCCACCTGAAGGCATATAGGTGAAACCGGCTTCTGCGCCAGCCCCGCCTATTTGCGGCCGAGCTGGCGGAGGAAGCGCTGCACCCACTCCGGCCCGGTCCGCCGGGTCGACCGCCACGGCCGGGTTCGGCGCCAGGCCATCAGCAGGGCGAGCGGGAACCAGTCGTCGGCCTCGTCCTGCAGGCCGCGGGCCGCCAGCGAGACCTTGGGGACGGCCAGGGGCGTGACGCCCTCCTGGGTCGGCCCGGCGCACAGCTCGGGCGGCGAGCTGACGAGATACTCGCGGCAGATCAGCGGCCGCTCCTGATGAATGGAGCAGCTTTCGTCCTCGAGGAAGGGGCAGGGCATGCCGAGGGCGAAGTAGGCGACCGAGAGCTCGCGGTCGCCACGGCCCTGGCGCTGGTCGAGGCCGGCGGCCTCGATCGCCTCCTCGGCGGCCACAAAGCGCGCCTGCAGTGCCTCGCGCCGTCCCGCGGGCATCGAGTCGACCACGCGCAGCAGGCGTTCGCCCTCGCTCCGCGACACCGGCACGAGCTGGCGGCAGCAGGCGCCGCAGCCCTTGCGGCAGGAAACGGTCTTGCCGGCCTCGGCTGCCGCAACCACGGCATTCACCAGTCCCTGCAGCGCCGGTACGACCTCGGCCGCCTCGACTGGGCCGCTCGGCACGGTCACCGGGTGGGCGATGCGCAGATCGCCGACGGTGAGGCGCAGAGTAGCGGTGGAATGGGCCATTTCGGCCATATTCTATCGGGGTCCCCGTTCTGGACGAAGCCGTCGCGCGCACGCTACAAGGCCGGCATGCAAAGCGTCAGCGATATCCGCCGCACCTTCCTAGAGTACTTCCGCAGCAACGGCCACGAGGTCGTGGCCTCGAGCCCGCTCGTGCCGCGCAACGACCCGACGCTGATGTTCACCAACGCCGGCATGGTGCAGTTCAAGAACGTCTTCACCGGCCTGGAGAAGCGGCCCTACAGCGCGGCCGCGACCTCGCAGAAATGCGTGCGTGCCGGCGGCAAGCACAACGACCTCGAGAATGTCGGCTACACCGCGCGCCACCACACCTTCTTCGAGATGCTGGGCAACTTCTCGTTCGGCGACTACTTCAAGGAACGTGCGATCGAGCTGGCGTGGAACCTGCTGACCCGGGATTACGGCCTGCCGCGCGAGAAGCTGCTGGTCACGGTGTTCCACAACGACGACGAGGCGGCGGGCCACTGGAAGAAGATTGCGGGTCTCTCCGAGGACAAGATCATCCGCATCCCGACCTCGGACAATTTCTGGGCGATGGGCGACACCGGCCCGTGCGGTCCCTGCTCGGAGATATTCTTCGACCACGGCGACCATATCCCGGGCGGTCCGCCGGGCAGCCCCGACCAGGATGGCGACCGCTTCATCGAGATCTGGAACCTGGTCTTCATGCAGTTCGAGCAGGTGACCAGGGAGGAGCGCGTCAACCTGCCCAAGCCGTCGATCGACACCGGCATGGGGCTGGAGCGCATCGCCGCCGTCCTGCAGGGCAAGCACAACAACTACGACATCGACCTGTTCCGCGCCCTGATCGAGGCGGTGGCGCACGAGACCGGCGTCGATCCCGGATCGCCGACCATCTGCGCACGACTTCGTTCCTGATCGCCGATGGGGTGCTGCCCTCCAACGAGGGCCGCGGCTACGTGCTGCGCCGCATCATGCGCCGCGCCATGCGCCACGCCCATCTCCTGGGTGCGCGCGATCCCGTGGTCTACAAGCTGGTCCCGGTGCTGGCGAAGGAGATGGGCGATGCCTATCCCGAGCTGGTGCGGGCGCAGCCGCTGATCACCGAGACGCTGAAGCTCGAGGAAGGTCGCTTCAAGAAGACGCTGGGCACCGGGCTCAAGCTGCTCGACGACGAGACGAGGGATCTCGGCGCCGGAGGCGTGCTGCGGGGTGATGTCGCCTTCAAGCTCTACGACACGTTCGGCTTCCCGCTCGATCTCACGCAGGACGTGCTGCGGGCGCGCGACATCGCGGTCGACACGGCGGGCTTCGAGACGGCGATGGACGAGCAGCGCGCCAAGGCGCGCGCGGCGTGGGCCGGCTCGGGCGAGACCGCCGATCAGGCGATCTGGTTCGACGTCCGCCAGAAGGCCGGCGCCACCGAGTTTCTGGGCTACGACACCGAGCGCGCCGAGGGCCAGATCAGGGCCATCGTCGTCGACGGCCGGGAGGTGGCGTCGCTGAAGGCCGGGCAGACCGGCTGGATCGTCGCCAACCAGACGCCGTTCTATGCCGAATCGGGCGGCCAGCAGGGCGACACCGGCCGCCTGGTCGGCGCCGGCGGCGAGGCGGCGGTCACTGACGTGCAGAAGCGGGTCGGCGACCTGCATGCCCACCACGCCACGGTCGAGAAGGGGGAGCTCAAGGTCGGCGACGATCTCGTCATGACCATCGACCCGATCCGCCGCGCCCAGCTGCGTGCCCATCATTCGGCGACCCATCTGCTGCACGAGGCGCTGCGCCGCCATCTGGGCGAGCACGTCACGCAGAAGGGCTCGCTGGTGGCGCCCGACCGGCTGCGCTTCGACATCAGCCACACCAAGGCGATCTCGCTCGAGGAGCTGCGCCGGGTCGAGGACGAGGTCAACGAGCGCATCCGCCATAACTCGGCCGTCGACACCCGCCTGATGACGCCGGAGGAGGCGATCGCGGCCGGCGCGATGGCGTTGTTCGGCGAGAAGTACGGCGAGGAAGTGCGCGTCCTGTCGATGGGCGGCGAGGATGGCAAGAAGTACTCCGTCGAGCTGTGCGGCGGCACCCATGCGCTGCGCACCGGCGATATCGGCTTGTTCAAGATCATCGGCGAAGGCGCGGTGGCGGCGGGTGTCCGCCGCATCGAGGCGCTGGCCGGGGCTGCGGCCGAGGAGCATGTGCGCGAGCAGGTGCGGCTGCTGGGCGAGGCGGCATCGATCCTGAAAGTCCGGCCGGAGGACCTGCCGGCGCGGCTGTCGGCGCTGGTCGACGGCCAGCGCCGGGTCGAGCGCGAGCTCGCCGAGGCGCGCCGCGCTCTCGCCCTGGCTGGCGGCGGCTCGGCCGGCGCGTCGGCGGCCGACGAGGTGCGCGACATCGGCGGCGTCAAGCTGATCGGTCGCGTGCTGAACGGCGTGCCGGGCAAGGACCTCAAGGGCATGGCCGACGCGTTCAAGAAGAAGCTCGGCTCGGGTGTGGTCGCCCTGATCGGCGTCGAGGACGGCAAGGCCTCGGCCGTGGTCGGCGTCACCGACGATCTGTCCAAGAGCCTGAGCGCTGTCGAGCTGGTCAAGGCTGGCGTCGCGGCGCTGGGTGGCAAGGGCGGCGGCGGGCGGCCCGACATGGCGCAAGGCGGCGGCCCCGATGCCTCCAAGGCCAATCAGGCGCTGGAGGCGATCGAGGCAGCGCTCGCCGGGACGAAATGAGGCGGCCTGCCGCCTTCGTGGCGATGGCAATGGCCGTCTCGGCGCTGGCCGGCGCCTGCGCGTCCGAGCAAGCTCCCACGGAAAACAAGAGCGCCGAGCAGATGGCCAAGGACGAGGCGCAGTGCCGTGCCCAGGTCCGCTCGGTCGCGCAAAGCGAGCGCAACATCGAGGACCAGCGTCGAGCCGTGTTCGAAGGCGAGCGCGAGCGCTTCGGCCAGCAGGACCTCTACAACACCATGGCCAACCAGGGTTACAAGCGGAACGTCGACCAGCTTACCGCCCGCTGTATGGCAGCTCGCGGCTGGGGATCCAGGAACAAGACCCTCTGGGAACGCCTGGGGCTGTAAGGCTTCTTCACCTCTGCCATCTTACGGACAGGTCGTTCGGTCGGGATGACGGTGCTTATCCAAATGCCAGTGCCCTGCGATGACGAGGAGGGAGCTGAGATGTGTCCGCTTCGTAGCAGCTCCGCTGGGGATGTGTCCGCGTTACCGCGGACGGCGGGGTCAAGGCTGGGAGCGCGCCACTCAGAGGCAAACATCACCGAAAACCTCACCCTGAGGAGCGGCCCGGAGGGCCGCGTCTCGAAGGGTCGGCAACAAACCGGGTGGCGCGACACGGATTTTCCAACGATTTCGTGTGTCGCCCATCCTTCGAGACGGTCGCTACGCGACCTCCTCAGGATGAGGACTTTGCTGGACCGGCCAAAAGTTGGCGCCTATGAGCGCGCCACTCCTGTGGTGCTCCCTTGCTGATCCCAATTGCCATGAGCGCCACAGGAGTGGCGCGCTCCCAGCGAAGATCATGACCCCTCCGTCGCCGTTTGGCGGCGACACCTCCCCAGCAGAGCTGCCGAGGAGAGGGCGCGCGCCACGAATTCCACGATCACCCCCGCCAGCACCAGCACGAAGGCGTTGACCGGCATGGCGTAGGTCTGGCTGGGCAGCGCCGCCATCGACTGGGCGAGAAAGAGCCCGATGAACCCCACGGCGACGATCTCGATCACGAAGCCCTGCTCGAAGCCGATCCTGCGCCATAGCCCGAGTGCCGTCGCCGCGCCGAGATGGAGCAGCCCGATCAGCAGCACGACGCCGAAGGGCGGGCCGGGAAACAGCGTCGGCGTGGTCGCGAGGTAGATCGCCTTCTCGAGGTAGATGCGCATCACCTCGACCGGGTCGTCGAGCCAGCGCGAGAGGTAGAGGCGCCACATCACGCGGAAATACTCGGGTGAGCAGAAGACGATTTCGGGATCGATCTGCTGGGCGACCTCGCGTCCGTAGTCGTCGTCGTAGCGGATACCCCACTTGTTCTCGATGGTGCCCAGCCCGAGATAGAGCGTGTGCGAGAGGCCGTGCGTGGCCAGCCGCTGTGCCGGCTGCATGTCGAAGGCGGCATCGCGCGCCATCACGACCCATTTGGCGGCGGAGAAGGCGGCGAGCGCCAGCGCGCCGATGACGGCCAATCCCATGACCCGACGCGCCGTGCGCGGCTGGCACAGGGCGAGCCCGGTGGCTGCGAGAAGGCTCAGCACGAAGCCCATCAGCCCCATCGATTCGCGGATCAGCGTGGCGAGCGCGAGCAGCACCACGCCGGCCGTGATCCAGGCGGCGCCGCTGCGCCGCGACAGCAGCCCTCTGTCGCGTGCGATCAGCGCGATCGGCAACACCGCGCAGAGGCTCACCACGCCGATGAAGCTCCAGTGCGGCGAGGTGCCCATCCAGCCGAGATACTCGGACGGGCCCAGGACCAGCAGCACGATCGCGGTAAGGTAGGCGCGCAGCGCGAACAGCAGGCCGGCCAGCCCGACCAGCCCGGCGGCATCGATCAGCGTATTGAGGCGGGCGACGTCGGGCAGGGTGGCGCGGCGGCCGACCGACATCGACCACAGGTCGAGCAGGAAGGCGTGACCGGGATCGTCGGCGATGGCGCGCTCCGACAGCGGCACCAGCTTGCCATCCTCGCACAAGGCCAGCCAGACGCCGCGCTGCAGCGCGCAATCGGTCGTGTCGAGCCAGAGATTGGTGGCCAGCCAGTCCGACGGCATGATGTCGGCCAGGTAGCCGTAGCGCTCGACCGCATCGAACATCGTCGCGAACGGTTGCCACACGAGCAAGGCCACGCAGGCGACGAACGCCAGCCAACGCAGGGCAGTCGGAAGGGTCATCGGATCGCGGCGGCGCGGATCCAGCTCATCGTGGCGCGCTCCCGGCGAAGACGCGTCGTTGCTTTGCTTGCATCGACATTCGGCGAGCGAACATATCGGCCCTTGACGGTCGCACGCAATGCGGCGCAGCCTCCGCGCCTTGTCGACACGGTGCTGCCATGCGTCCTGTCATCCGTGCAATTTTCGGCTTTGCCTTCCTGCCGGTGGCGGCCTGTAGTTCTACCGAGGATCTGGATAGCCGCTTGCGCGAGATGGCGGGCACCAGCGAGCGCGACCTGCTGGGCGGCATGGGCCGCATCCCCGACAACAGCTTTCAACTCACCGAGGATACGAGGATCCTGCAGTGGCGTTGGGACACGTCCTACATCAGCCCCGGTATCGCGCCGATCTACTATCGGCCGTGGGGCGGCTGGGGATGGGGCTGGGGCGGTGGCTGGGGAGGCTGGGGCGGCATGCCGCCGACCCTCGTCCGCCAGGGGTGCATCGTCGAATGGACAGTGACCAACGGCGCCACGAAGGCTTATCGCTGGCAGGGCAGTGGATGCTCGTCGATCTCGATCGTTGCTACGCCGCCACCCTGACGATCGCCCCCGGCGGCGGCTGAGCGCCTATCCCAGGAAAGTGCCGTCGGGATCGCCGTTCAGCAGGACGCGGCCGACCGTCTCGAAATGCGCCTCGCGCGCCTGGATCTGCTGGGACAGCGTGTGCAGGTCGCGGTAGCGACGCTCGAAGGGCGTGCCGATGAAGATCGCCGACGTGCCGGCCGCCTTGTAGACCCAGTTCGTCGTCTTCTCCGCCATGTGGATGGCCTGGGTACAGCCCAACCTGAGGCGCGCCCGATCGCTGGTGCCGATCGGCTCGACGTCGTCGGCGTGTTCCCAGATGTCCTGCAGGATCTCGGTCAGGTAGGCGCGCGCCGAGCCGATGTCAGCCTCGCGGCGGGCCACGTCGGACTGAACGACCGGGCTGTCGGCCAGCCGGCCCAGGTAGCGTGGTGTCTTCTCGAGCGCGAGCCCGATGAAGGCGTCGAGCATGGCGCGTGCCAGGCCGAGTGCCACCGCAGCCACGCCGACGGCATAGAGGCCTTGCGTGGTGAAGGCATAGAGCGGGCCGCGATCGCGCCGCAGCGTCGGATCCTCGCGCGTGCCGCTGAATGGCTCGGGTACGAACACGTCCTTTACCGCGTAGCCCTCCGAGGCGGTGCCGCGCATGCCGAGCGTGTTCCAGTCGTGGATCGGCACGGTCCGGCTCTTGGGCATCAGCAGGGTACGCACGGTCGGCCGGCCAAAGCGGTTGAGGCGCAGCGAGCCGTCGGGCTCGACGACCATGGCGTGGGCGCCGATCCAGTTGGCCTGCCGGTAGCCCGACGAGAAATGCCATTCGCCGGTGATCCGGTAGCCGCCCGGTGCCGCGATGGCGCGGTGATGGTTGGGCGGACCCCAGGAGATCAGCCCGCGCGGGTCGCCGTAGATCTCGCGCGCCGCCTCGAGCGAGATGAACGGTGCGATCAGCGCCGAGCTGTTGGCAACGAACATGTTCCAGCCGACCGAGCCGTCGTAGCGCGCAATCTCGGAGATTGCCCGGAAATACACCCACGGCTCGACCTCGTCGCCGCCGACCGAGCGCGGCAGCAGCATGCGGAACAGACGTGACTCGTGCAGCCGGCCGATCAGCGGCTCGGGGATGTCTTGCAGACGCTCGATCTCGTCGCCCGCCGCGGCGATCGCCGGCCCGACCTCGCGGGCGCGGGCGACGGGATCGGGCCTATGGAGGGACGAGACGCCAATGTCGTTCATGCAACGCACTCCACTTCCGCCGCGAATTGGGCGCGCGAGTGGGGGAGATTGTCAACGGGGCAGGCAATGTGACGGCGGGCACTGGAGTCGTCCCTGCGCGAAGCGCGGGGAGGTGCCCCCCGTAAGGGGGCGGAGGGGTCAGGAGCCGCGGTCGAGGCGTCCGACTGTGTCCTTCCGACCATGACCGATGTTCAACCGACTTGCGTGTCGCTCATGACCCCACGCCCCCTTTCGGGGGCACCTCCCCAACGTAAGCGTTGGGGAGGACTCCGATCATGGGAGGAAAAAGAATCGTCACTCCGCCGCGACTTGAAGCGAGCCCGGATTGCGCCACTGGTGCAGCATCTCGACCAGCTTGCGGCGGGCCTTCTCGATGCTGGCATCTTTCACGTGCCCGTAGCCGCGGATCTCGTCGGGGAGAGAGGCGAGCTTGACGGCGAGCGGGTGGTTGGCCGGCGACAGGCCCTTCAGCAGCTCGTCGACTAGGGTCTCGTACTCGCTGATCAGGGCGCGCTCGGTGCGCCGCTCGGCTGTGTAGCCGAACAGGTCGAACGCCGTGCCGCGCAGGCCCTTGAGCTTCGCCAGGAGCCTGAACGCCGGCATCATCCAAGGTCCGAATGCCTGCTTCACAAGATGGCCGGTCTTGGGATCGCGGCTGGCGAGCAGCGGCGGGGCGAGGTGAAACCTGATCGTGTAGTCGCCCTCGAACTGCCGCTCGATCGCCGCCTGAAACGCCGGATCGGCGTAGAGCCGCGCCACCTCGTACTCGTCCTTGTAGGTCAGCAGCTTGGCGTAGTTGCGGGCGACGGCGAGGGCGAGGTCGGTCTCGCCGGTCTTCCGCTCGGCGGTGCGCACCTTGTCGACCAAAGTGCGGTAGCGCCCGGCCAGCGCAGCGTCCTGGTACCTCGTCAGGTGCTCGATGCGCGCCGCGACGAGCTCGTCGAGCGTCCTCGACGGACGGGCGAACGGTACCACCTTGTCATCGGGCGGAGTGATCAGCGTCTCGATCGCGGCGCGATCGTGCGCCGCGCGGCGGCCCCAGCGGAAGGCATTGCGGTTCATTGCGACGGCCGCGCCATTCAGCTCGATGGCCTGCTCGATCGCGTCGTGGCCGAGCGGCACCAGGCCCTTCTGGTAGGCATAGCCCAGCATGAACATGTTGGTCGCGATCGAATCGCCCATCAGCGCCGTGGCAATCTCGGTCGCCTCGAGGAACTCGCAGGCTTCGCCCCCCGCCGCCGCCTCGATCGACAGCCGGAGCGTATTGGCCGGGAAGGCGAGGTCGGGATGGCGAGTGAACTCGCCGGTGATGGTCTGGTGCGTGTTGACGATGGCCCGCGAGCGGCCGGCCTCGAGCCGCGCGAGCGCATCGGCGCTGGCGCTCACGACGAGGTCGCAGCCCAGCAAGAGGGAAGCGCCGCCGGCACCCAGCCTCACGGCGTGCAGCGTTTCCGGATCGGCGCCGATCCGCACGTGGCTGATGACGGCACCGCCCTTCTGCGCCATTCCGAGCTGGTCGAGAACGGTGGCGCCCTTGCCCTCGATGTGGGCGGCCATGCCGAGGATGGCCCCGATGGTCACCACTCCGGTCCCGCCGATGCCGGTGATCAGCATCCCGTAGGGCTTGTCGGCAACCGTCGGCAGGACGGGTGCAGGCGGCATCTCAGGTTCCTGAGTGGCGACCGCACTCTTCATCTCGGCCTTCCCCTTGCGCACGCCGCCGCCTTCGATGGTGACGAAGCTCGGGCAGAAGCCGTTCACGCAGGAGAAGTCCTTGTTGCAGGACGACTGGTCGATGGCGCGCTTGGTGCCGAGCTCGGTCTCGACCGGCACGACCGAGAGGCAGTTCGACTGCACCGAGCAGTCGCCGCAGCCTTCGCAGACCGCCTGGTTGATGAAGGCGCGCCGGGCCGGGTCGGGGAAGGTGCCGCGCTTGCGGCGGCGGCGCTTCTCGGCGGCGCAGGTCTGGTCGTAGATCAACACCGAGACGCCTTTCCACTCACGCAAGGACCGCTGCACGTCGTCGAGCTCGCTGCGATGATGGAAGGTGACTCCAGGCGCCCATTCAGTGCCGACCGGGTACTTGTCCGGCTCGTCGCTCACCAGCGCGATGCGGCGTACGCCCTCGGCATGGACCTGCTGGCTGATCGTCCATGGCCGGACGTTACCGTCGTGCGGCTGGCCGCCGGTCATGGCGACGGCGTCGTTGAAGAGGATCTTGTAGGTGATGTTGGCGTCGACGGCGGCGGCCTGGCGAACCGCGAGGTAGCCGGAATGGAAATAAGTGCCGTCGCCCATGTTCTGGAACACGTGCGGCATGTCGCTGAAATGCCGGGCTCCGATCCACGGGGCGCCCTCGGCGCCCATGTGGGTGAAGGTCTTGGTGTTGCGGTCCATGCCGATGGCGAGCGTATGGCAGCCGATGCCGGCCATCGCCATCGAGCCTTCCGGCACCTTGGTCGAGCTGTTGTGCGGGCAGCCGGAGCAGAAGTAGGGCACGCGGGCGAGCCCGGCCTCGTTGCGGATCTGCCGGCCGGTCCGCCGCTGCAGCGCGTCGAAGCGCTGCCTTGTGTGGGCACTGAAGGAATCGAGGCCGAAGCGAGCGACCAGGGCGAGGGCGATTTCGTACGGCGTCAGCTCGCCGTCCGACTTCAGGAGCTTCTGGCCACGCTCGTCGACCTTGCCGACGACGACCGGCCGGCGGTCGGCCGGCGCGTTGAACAGCGCATCCTTGAGCTGCGGCTCGATGATGGCGCGCTTCTCCTCGACCACCAGCACTTCGCGCTTGCCGAGGGCGAAAGCGGTTGCGCCGTCTGTCTCGAGCGGCCACACCAATGCCACCTTGTAAACGGCAATACCGAGCCGCCTTGCCTCGCTTTCGTCGATCCCCAGATCGTCGAGTGCCTGGCGGACGTCGAGATAGCTCTTGCCGACGGTGACGATGCCGAAGCGGGCATCGGCCTCGCCCATCATCAGCCGGTCGAGCCGGTTGGCGCGCCAGTAGGCGAGCGCCGCCGGCTGCTTGACCGTGAAGGTACGGCGCTCCTGGCCGAGCCAGTCGTCGGGCCAGCGGATATGGACGCCGTCGGGCGGCAGGGCGAAATCGGTCGGCATGCGGATGTCGATGCGGTGCGGATCGACATGGACCGAGGCCGAGGAATCGGCAGTCTCGCTGATGATCTTGAAGCCGACCCACAGGCCCGAGTAGCGCGACATGGCGAAGGTGTGCAGGCCGAGATCGAGATACTCCTGCACGCCGGCCGGATGAATCACCGGGATGCCGGCGGCGATGAAGGCGGGCTCGCTCTGGTGCGCCGTGGTCGACGACTTGGCCATGTGGTCGTCGCCGGCCAGCGCCATCACGCCGCCATGGGGCGCCGTGCCGGCGTAGTTGGCGTGCTTCAGGGCATCGCCGCTGCGATCGACGCCGGGCCCCTTGCCGTACCACATGCCGAACACGCCATCGTAGCGCGCGCCGGGATAGAGGTGGATCTGCTGGGTGCCCCAGATGGCGGTTGCCGCCAGGTCCTCGTTGACGCCGGGCTGGAACTCGATGTGGTTGTTCTTGATGAAGCGCTTGGCCTGCCACAGGATAACCCGAGATGTAGCCCGCCGTGTTGAGTCCGGCGGCCTGGTCGCGCTGGCGCTGCATCATCGGCAGGCGCACCAGCGCCTGGGTGCCGGTGAGATACACCCGCCCGCTTTCCAGCAAGTACTTGTCGTCCAAGGTCACCGCATGGGCCATGACACTCTCCCTGGGGTTCATATACTCGGGCCGGAGCCGGAAATCTCGCGGCCGGGAGCAAAGAGCAGCATTCCAACGTTCCCAGGCCGCGGGCCGGCGCGTCGTTTCGCGAACGCCGGCCGCGGCGAAATGTTGTGAGCGCCGATCTCTTCTGGATGATTGCCGGCGTTTGTAGGCCCCTTGTTTCGCACCATGGACGACATCCGGATACGCCGTGATGATCTCAGGGCCAGGCCCTTTGACAAGGCATGGCTCATCCAGCAATGCCACTGAGGCCGTCCTCGAGCCAGCGCAACTCTGGAGATTCAGCGCCGCTATCCGAGGCCCACGTCGTAACGCGCCAGAAGTTCAGCCAGACGGTTGGTGTTGCTTGTGATTGGCTGTGTGGTCGCAACGATCAGGCTATCCCTCACTCGCTCGAACAGGGCGACACAGAGCTGGCTATTGTCGTGGTTGGGGTGGTCGTGAATGGCGCGTGACCATTGCCGGGCGACGCCGTGAGGTCCGCTGGTGACCGTTGCGGTCGCACCGATCCGGGCGAGACCGGGGCCGTGAAGCGAGACCAGGCGCAGGGGCACTGCTACTTCGATCTCGGAGAAGGATCGTGCCTCGAGGAAGCTGAGTGCGACGAACCGCGCACCGACTGCGCGCAAGCATGTCTCCGCGAAAGCCCCTTCTCGCGTCATGGCGAGGTAGCAGACGCCGTAGCCATTGGCCGGGTCGTCGAAGCGATTGTTGCCGGTCCTGCCGAAGAAGAGGGGGTCGAAGTCGCTGAGATGGAGGCGGACGAGACGGGTCCCCGTTGTGATGGTCTCTACAGGGAGTTCGCTCCGAGCGAAGCCGATAGCTGGAACCGGCCCCGGGTCAGGCTGCCGCATGGTCGCCGAAGGCTGCCGCTGCCGAGACCACTTTATCGATTTGCCCTTTGCGCAGCAGGTCGATCGGCCGCTTGCTGCCGAGCCGCGCATCTCCCGTGAGCATGAAGTTCGTGCGCATCCATGGGTCCTCGACCGCGAAGGCGCCGAGCACTTTCCGGATACCTGGAAGCAGGCCGTCCTTGCCGATCTGGAAGGCGGGATAGACGTAGCCGTCGCCGACCCTGAGCCAGAACACTTGGTTACGCTCACGCTTGCGGCCGAGGCCCTGGGGTGTGATGCCAAGATGCTCTGCGAGCTGCTGCGCAGAGAGCACACCGCCCTCCGCCCTCAGCATGTCGCGCTTCATCTGCGACCCGCGCAGGAATGCTTCGGTCAAGGGATCCGGCTTCTCTGGTCCGATTTCCGCGCCAATGGCGGCCGCTTCGCGCAGGGAACTGAAAAGCACATCGGTATCCGTGGGTGCTCCAACGGCGGCGAGCAGGCGATCACGCGGCATGCGCTCGGCAATGCGGGTGAGGGCCCTGCCCGTGCGAAGGACGAAGGCCTCGACAAGGTCTTCGTTGGAGCCCGGGTTGGCGAGATGGCCGCGCTCCGCAGCGGGCCCGTGGACAAATTGACTGGCACGGCTGCGACGGCGTTGGATGTTGGTTGAGGCGCGTGTGGCCATGTCTGAAGAACTTTCAATTATCACGCGGAATATAGGGACCGCCAATTGAAACATCAATCGAGTCATCATCTTCCAGACCGCGGGCGCCCGCCTTGAGCCAGCCGAAGGGTCCCGCCCGCTCATGAGAAGAGGCGGCGGGACGCCCGCGGACCGGAAGAGCATGACAGTGGCGCGATTTGTGCCAGTCGTGGATAAGCTCATCCGACTGCCGAGGAACCCGCATTGCCGCTGCTCGAGATCAGGAACCTGCGCCGCGCCTTCTACGGGCTGGACGTGCTGCGTGGCGTCGATCTCGCCGTGGAGCCTGGAGGCATCACCGGGCTGATCGGGCCGAACGGGGCGGGCAAGACGACGCTGTTCAACGTCGTGTCCGGGCTGGTGCCGCCGGACGCGGGGTCGATCCGCTTCGATGGCCAGGACATCGCCGGTTGGGCGCCCGACGCGGTCAGCCGGCGCGGGCTGGTGCGGACCTTCCAGGTGGCGCGCGGCTTTCCCAAGCTTTCGGTGTTCCAGCATCTCATGCTCTATGGTCGCGACCAGCCGGGCGAGAGCCTGTGGCAGGCGATCGTCGGAACGCGGGCCGCACGCGACCGCGAGGCCGAGCTCGCCGAGCAGGCTTGGGCGACGGCACGCTTCCTGCGTCTCGACCATCTGATCGACAACCCGGCCACCGCGCTGTCGGGCGGCCAGAAGAAGCTGCTGGAGATCGGCCGGGCTCTGATGGCCGCGCCGCGCCTGGTGCTGCTCGACGAGCCGACCGCCGGCGTCAACCCGACCCTGCAGAACGAGATCGGCGAGCGGCTGCTGGAGTTGCCCCGGCGCGGCATCACCGTGCTCCTGATCGAGCACGACATGGGCTTCATCGCCCGCCTGTGTGATCCGGTGATCGTCATGGCCGAGGGCCAGGTGCTGACCGAGGGCACGTTCGACGCCGTGCGTGCCGACCACCGCGTGCGCGAGGCCTATCTCGGTCGGCGCGCGGCATGAGCCCGCGAGCCAACGGTCCGAGGAGCGACCTGCTCGACATCGTCGGGCTGCGTGGCGGCTATGCGGCGGCCGACGAGATCGTCAAAGGGGCCGATCTGCGGGTTGCGCCAGGCGAGATCGTCGCCCTGATCGGCCCCAACGGCGCCGGCAAGTCGACCCTGCTCAAGCTCGTCGCCGGGCTGCTGCGCCCGAGCGGCGGCAGCGTGCGCTTCAAGGATCGCGAGATCGCCGGCCTCGGCGCGCCGACGATCAGTCGCGCCGGGCTGTCGTTCGTGCCCCAGGAGCGCAACGTGTTCGGCACGATGAGCGTCGCCGAGAATCTCGAGATGGGCGGCTATCTCGACGGCGCGCACGCGCGCCAGCGCATGGCCGACCTCTACGAACGCTTTCCCATGCTGGCCGACAAGCGCCGAGCCGCGGCGCGCACCCTGAGCGGCGGCCAGCGCCAGATTCTCGCCATGGCGATCGCCCTGATGAACGCGCCCGACCTGCTGCTGCTCGACGAGCCGACGGCAGGCCTGAGCCCGCGGGCGGCCGAGGAGCTGTTCGGCACGATCCTGGCGCTCAACGGGACAGGGGTCGCGATCCTGATGGTCGAGCAGAACGCACTCGAGGCGCTGACCGTGGCCGGGCGGGCCTATGTGCTGGTCCAGGGCCGGCCGGAGCACGAGGGGCGGGCAGCCGATCTGGCCGACGATCCCACCGTGCGCGATCTCTTTCTCGGCGGCAAGGCAGCGCCTATGCTCGCCCGATCGGACGGGGAGTCCTCGAAGAGGGAAAAGGGGAACAACACATGACGAAGACATTTCGCATCGGCCGCCGCGCCGCGTTGGCCGGCGGCGTCGCCGCCCTGGCCAGCCCCGCCGTGGTGCGCGCCCAGGCAGACCCGATCAAGCTCGCGACCCTGACGCCGCTGACCGGCGCCGGCGGCCCCTATGGCCCGGTGATGGCCAAGGCCGCCGCCTCGGTGGTCGAGGAGGTCAACAAGGCGGGCGGCGTCAACGGCCGCCGCGTCGTGCTGGTGAGCGAGGACGACCAGACCAACCCGGAGGCCGGTGTGCGCGCCGCGCGCAAGCTGATCGACGTCGACAAGGTCTCGGCCATCATGGGCACCTGGGCCTCGTCGGTGACCACGGCGGTGGCGCCGCTGTGCTGGGAGAGCAAGACCTTCCTCTGCACCGTGTCGGGCGCCGACTCGATCACCCTGCTGCCGCATCAAGGCTACCTCGTGCGTACCCAGCCGAACTCGAAGCTTCAGGTCATGCGGGTCGGCGAGTTCATGCTCTCGCTGGGGGTCAAGAAGGTCTTCACAATGATCCCGCAGACGCCGTTCACCCAGTCGACCTTCGATACCCTGAACGCCGTGCTGCCCAAGGGTGGGGCGACGCACCAGAGCCTGATCTACGACGACAAGAAGACGACCTACCGCACCGAGGTCGACCAGGCGCTGCGCGCCTCGCCGGACCTGCTCCTGGCCGGCGGCTACACGCCGGATTCCGTGGTGCTGCTGAAGGACCTCTATCGCGCCGGCTTCAAGGGCAAGGTCGTGGGCTTCGCCTACTCGATAAACCAGAAGCTGGTCGACCAGGTCGGCCAGAACGAGATAGTGGAGGGCGTCTACACCTTCGCGCCGTCCTCGGCCGAGGGCAGCACGGCCTACGACAAGGTCAAGGCGGCTGTCGGCTCGGCCAATCCCGATCCCTACACCTGCCAGGTCTACGACCATGCCAGCATGGTCCTGATGGCCATGGCGATCGCCAAGGATTCGAGCGGCACGGCGATCAAGGACAACATCCGCAAGGTGACCCAGGGCGGCGGCAAGACTGTCGACAATGCCGTCGATGGCATCAAGGCGATCGCCGCCGGCGAGAAGATCGACTACACCGGCGCCTCCGGCCCCTGCGACTTCGACGAGAAGGGCGACATCCTCGACTGCAAGTTCCGCTACGAGCAGATCAAGGCCGGCAAGTTCACCGTGGTGAAGATCGCCTGACTTGATCGACATCGTCGTCCAGGCGCTGGTCAACGGGCTGGTGTCGGGCACGCTGCTTGCCGTGCCCGCCATCGGCTTCACGGCAATGTTCGCCGTGCTGCGCTTTCCCAACTTCGCGGTGTCGGGCATCGCCACGCTCGGCGCCTTCGCCGGCTACCTGGCCTACGGTGCCGGCCTGCAGATGGCGGGCTCGCTGGTCGTGGCCTTCGTCGTCGCCGGTGCGGCCGGGCTGCTGTTCGACGAGGTGGCGCACCTGCCGATGGTCAAGCAGGGCGCTCTGCCGGCCGCCATCGCCTCGATCGCCAGCGGCCTGGTGCTGGAGAACCTGGTGCGCCTGGGCTTCGGCAACGACCCGCGCGGCTACGACCGGCCGATCGCGCGCGACATCCGGCTGGGCGACATCCGGGTGAGCCCGCAGCAGCTCGAGACCATGGGGCTGGCGCTGGCCCTGATGCTCGCCGTCTTCGCTATCCTCGCCTTCACCCGCATCGGCAAGGCGATGCGCGCTTCGGCCGACAATCCCGACCTCGCCTCGTTGAAGGGCATCCGGCCCGAGCGTATCGCCATGATCGCGAGCTTCGCCGGCATGGGCCTGGTCGGCGTCGGCGGCATGCTGCTGGGGCTCGACAGCGCGATCGATCCATTGACCGGCACGCGCATCCTGCTGTCGATCTTCGCCGCTGCCGTGCTGGGCGGGTTGGGCAGCGTGCCCGGCGCCGTGCTCGGCGCCTTCCTGATCGGCATGGCCGAGGAACTGTCGGTGCTCGCCGTCGGCTCGCAGTATCGCGCCGCCGTCGGCTTCGTCGCCATCCTGGCGATGCTCACCCTGCGCCCGCGCGGCCTCCTGGGCGAGAGGGCATACTGAGCCGATGCCGAGCTATCTCCTCTTCATCGCCACCATCGGCGGCATCTATGGCCTGCTGGCGCTCAGCCTCAACCTGATCTGGGGCGGGGCGGGGATGGTGAATCTCGGGCTGGCCGGATTCTTCGCGGTGGGCGCCTATGCGTCGGGACTGCTCACCACGGCGGGGCAGGTGCCGATCGTCGCGGGCTGGATGGCGGCGCTGGTGGCCGGAGGCTTTGCCGGGCTGATCGTGACCCTCTCGACGACGCGCCTGCGCCAGGACTACCTCGCCATCGTGACGCTGGGCTTTGCCGAGGTGGTGCGCCTGGTCGCGGCCAACGAGATCTGGCTGACCCGCGGCACCGACGGCATCTCCGGGATCCCGGGGCCGTGGAAATCCGCGCTCGGCCAGAATTTCAACTCGGTCTACTTCCTCATCGTGGTCGCGGCGCTGGTCGTCGTGTTCCTCGTCGTCCGCCGCATCGATCGCTCGCCCTACGGCCGCGCGCTGCGCGCCATCCGCGAGGACGCCCAGGTGGCGCAGGTCGCCGGCAAGCCCGTGCTGCGCTTCAAGACCGAGGCGTTCACGCTCTCCGCCGCGATCGCCGGCCTCGCCGGGGCACTCTACGGGCACTTCACCTCCTACATCGCGCCCGACCTGTTCCTGCCGTTGATCACGGTCTACATCTTCCTCGCCGTCGCCTCCGGCGGCACCGGCCGTCCGGCCGGTGCGCTGCTCGGTGCCTACCTCGTGATGACCCTGCTGGAGTCGTCGCGCTTCTTCGTCGAATGGATTCCCGGCACGACGGCGGTGCAGCGCGCCGCGCTCAAGGAACTGCTGATCGCCGTCGCCCTCATCCTGGTGCTGCGCTTGAAACCCTCCGGCGTCCTGCCGGAGCGGATCCCGCCGGCACCGCGCCCTGCAACCGGAGCAAGCTCATGACCCCGTTCGATTCCTGCATTGCCGCCCTGCGCGAGCACGACTCCAAGGAGGCACTGTACAAGGTGCTGGACAAGGCGCTGGCCGACACGGTCGGCCACAAGCTGTTTACGCTGCTTTACGTCGCGCCAACGGGCCTGCGCGTGAAGCGCATCTACACCAACATGCCCAAGGAGTATCCGGTCGGCGGCTACAAGGATATCGGCGTCACGCCATGGCATCAGCATGTCGTGCACGGGCGCAAAGCGTGGATCGGCTACGACGCGAAGGACATCGCGTGGGCCTATTTCGATCACGAGCTGATCGTGTCGCTGGGCTGCGAATCCGCCATGAACATCCCTGTGGTCTATGGCGGCCGCCTTCTCGGCACCATGAACCTGCTCGACAAGGCCGGCCACTACAAGGAAGCCGACGCCAGGACCCTGGAGCCGTTCGCCGCGTTGATGATCGGGCCGTTCCTCGATGCCATCGCCGCCGACCCGGGATGAAGCCGGTTGGCTCTAGTCGAGCGGCGGGCGTCACCCCATATCGGAGCGAGAACGGGAGTCTTTGCGAATGAATGCGATGCTGGGCGACCTGCCGACCTGGAAGCTCTCTGACCTCTATTCCAGCCCGACCGGGCCCGACCTCGAGAGCGACCTGAAGCGGGCTAGCGCCGACGCCGAATCGTTTGCCAGTGACTACGAAGGCAGGATCGCCGGCCTCGGCGGCGCCGAGCTCGGCAAGGCCGTTGCGCGCTTCGAGGCCTTGCAGGATCTGATGGGTCGAATCGGCTCCTATGCCTCGCTCTACTACGCGCAGGACATGGCCGATCCCGAGCGCGGACGATTTTCGCAGAATGTGTCCGAGGCGTTGACCGACATCGGCAGCAAGCTGCTGTTCTTCCGCCTCGAGATCAACAAGATCGAGGACGCCGATCTCGCGGCGAAGATGAAGGACCCGGCGCTCGCCAAGTACGGCCCGTGGCTGCGCGACGTCCGCGTCTTCCGCCCGCACGATCTCTCGGACGAGCTGGAGAAGTACATACACGACCAGTCGGTGGTCGGCAGCTCGGCCTGGTCGCGCCTGTTCGACGAGACCATCGCGCGCCTGCGCTATCCCTTCCGCAACGAGGTGCTGACCGAGCCGCAGATCCTCGACAAGCTCTCGAGCAAGGACGCCGAGGTGCGGCGCGACGCCGCCAAGTCGTTCGGCAAGGTCCAGGGCGACAACATCGCGATCTTCTCCCTGATCGCCAACACCCTGATCAAGGACAAGGAGATCGACGACCGCTGGCGCAAGTACCCGCGCTCGCAATCCTTCCGCAACCTCGCCAACGTCGTCGAGGACGAGGTTGTCGATGCGCTGGTCGCGTCGGTGAAGGGCGCCTACCCGCGGCTGGCGCATCGCTACTACAAGCTCAAGGCCAGGTGGTTCGGCGTCGACCGGATGCCGTACTGGGACCGCAACGCGCCGCTGCCCGAGCACGACGACCGCGTGATCCCTTGGAACGAGGCCGAGCGGATCGTGCTCGACGCCTACCACGCCTTCTCGCCCGAGCTTGCTACCGTCGGACGGAAATTCTTCGGTACTGGCTGGATCGATGCGCCGGCCCGGCCGGGCAAGTCGCCGGGTGCCTTCGCCCATCCCACGGTGCCGTCCGCGCATCCCTATCTGCTGCTGAACTACCAGGGCAAGGTGCGCGATGTGATGACCCTGGCGCACGAGCTGGGCCACGGGGTTCACCAGGTGCTGGCGGCGCGCCAGGGCGCCCTGATGGCCGACACGCCGCTGACGCTCGCCGAGACGGCGTCGGTGTTCGGCGAGATGCTGACCTTCCAGTCGCTGCTTCGCTCGGCGCCGGATGCCGCGACACGCAAGGCCATGCTGGCCGGCAAGGTCGAGGACATGCTGAACACGGTGGTGCGCCAGATCGCTTTCTACGATTTCGAATCGCGTTTGCACGCGGCGCGGCGCCAGGGCGAACTCACGCCCGATGCGATCGGCGAGGTGTGGATGGCGGTGCAGAGCGAGAGCCTGGGCCCGGCCTTCACCTTCGACGACGAATACAGGAACTACTGGTCCTACATCGGCCATTTCATCCATTCGCCGTTCTATGTCTACGCCTACGCCTTCGGCGATTGCCTGGTGAACTCGCTCTACGCCGCCTACCAGTCGGGCCAGCCCGATTTCCAGGCCAAGTACCTCGCGATGCTCGAGGCGGGTGGCGTGAAGCGCCACAAGGAACTCCTGGCCCCGTTCGGCCTCGATGCCTCCGATCCTGCCTTCTGGGACAAGGGCCTGGGCGTGATCTCAGGTTTCGTCGACGAGCTCGAGAAGGCCTCCGAATGACCCAGGACGAGGGCGACTCGCTCGGCGGCCGGCTGGGTCGCTATGCCAAGGTCGGCAGCTCGGTGGGCGGGCTCGCGATGAAGCTCGCCGGCCAGCGCTACCTCGGCCTGTCGCTCGACCGAGACAAGCATGCCAACGAGCTCAAGGCGGCGCTGGGGGGGCTGAAGGGCCCGCTGATGAAGGCGGCCCAGATGATCGCCACCATTCCCGACGCCTTGCCGCCGGAGTACGCCCGCGAGCTGGCGCAGCTGCAGGCCAATGCGCCGGCGATGGGCTGGGCCTTCGTGCGCCGCCGAATGGCGACCGAGCTCGGTCCCGACTGGCAGGCCAAGTTCGCCCGCTTCGACAAGGAGGCGTCGTTCGCCGCTTCGCTTGGTCAGGTCCATCGTGCGACGCTGCCCGACGGGCGCGAGGTCGCGGCCAAGCTGCAGTATCCCGACATGGCGTCTGCCATGGAGGCCGACCTCAACCAGCTGAAGCTGGTGTTCGCTATCGGCCAGCGATTCGATCCGGCGATCCGCACCGACGAGATCCATGCCGAGATCACCACGCGCTTGCGCGAGGAGCTCGACTATCGCCGCGAGGCGAGGCACGTGGCGCTCTATCGCCACATGTTGCGCGACGAGCCCGACGTGCACATCCCGGAGGTCGTGCCGTCGCATTCTACCGATCGCCTGCTCACCATGACTTGGTTGAGCGGCGAGCCGCTGCTCAACTGGAAGAGTCGCACCCAGGAAGAGAAGGACCGGCTGGCCGTCAACATGTTCCGCGCCTGGTACGTGCCGTTCTACTTCTACGGCGTGATCCACGGCGACCCGCATCTCGGCAACTACACGGTGCGGCCGGACGGATCGGTCAACCTGATGGATTTCGGCTGCGTGCGCATCTTCCCGCCGCGCTTCGTGCGCGGCTCGATCGAGCTCTACCGCGCCCTGACGACCGACGACCAGGAGCGCGCGGTGGCGGCCTACGAGGATTGGGGATTCGCCGGCCTGACGCGCGAGATTATCACCGTGCTCAATCGCTGGGCCGCCTTCCTTTACGGGCCGTTGATGGACGACCGTCCGCGCCGCCTTACGGAGGGCATGGCCGAAGGCTTTGGCCGCGAGATGGCGCAGAACGTGTTCGGCGAGCTCCGTCGTATGGGCGGCGTGCGTCCGCCGCGCGAGTTCGTGTTCATGGACCGCGCCGCCATCGGGTTGGGCGCCGTCTTCATCCATTTGCGCGCCTCGATCAACTGGCACCGCCTGTTCGAGGACATGATCGCCGGCTTCGACGTCGAGGCATTGACTGCGCGCCAGGGCGAGGCTCTCGGAAAGGCCGGCCTCACCGCGTCATGAGGATCCTGGTCACGGGTTCGTCGGGCTGGCTCGGTCAGAGCCTGGTGCCTCGCCTGCAGCGCGACGGACACCTCGTCACCGGTCTCGACCCCGAGCCGGGGCCGACCACGGCGATCGTGGGCTCGGTCGTCGATCGCGCCATGGTCGGCCGGCTCATGCGCGAGCAGGGCATCGAGGCGGTCGTGCATGCCGCGGCGCGCCACAAGCCGCATATCGAGACCCACGACAACTCGGAGTTCGTGGCAGTCAACGTGCAGGGCACGCTCAACCTTCTGGAAGAGGCGGTGGCGCCGGGCTCCCGGGTCGACCGCTTCATCTTCACCTCGACCACGTCGCTCATGATCTCGCAGCGCATCCGCGACGGGAAGGCGGGCGGCGCCAGGGAAGCGATCTGGATCGACGAGACGCTGTCGCCGCTCGAGCCGCGCAACATCTACGGCGTCACCAAGCGCGCCGCCGAGGAGCTTTGCCGGCTGTTCCATCACCTGCATCGCTTGCCGATCCTGATCCTGCGCACGTCGCGCTTCTTCCCCGAGGCGGACGACATGGCGCATGCGATCGCGCAGTCGGACGAGAACACCAAGGCCAACGAGTTCCTGTTCCGGCGCCTGACCGTCGAGGACGCCGCCGAGAGCCACGTGGTGGCGCTGGACAGGGCGCAGGAACTCGGCTTCGACACCTTCATCATCTCGTCAATGACGCCATTCTCGCCGAGCGACTGCGGGGAACTTCTGGTCGACGCGCCGTCGGTGGTGGCGCGATACTTTCCCGGCTATCGCAAGCTCTATGCGCAGCGAGGCTGGACGATGTTCGACTCGATCGACCGCGTGTACGACCCCGGCAAGGCGCAGCGAAAGCTCGGCTTCGTCTGCAAGACGGGGTTTCGGGAGGTGCTCGAGTCGCTCGCCTGAGCGTGTCTCCCGGAATGGGGCGGTGCGAGTTGCAGCGCAGCTCCTGCAAATGCATAGTTTGGCAGCAGGGACGACTGCCCAATGGGGAGCTGAAGAATGTCCGGCGCAGAGACAGCTCCGTTTGTCGGTCGTTCGATGCTGCGGCGAGAGGATCTTCGCCTCTTGACCGGGCAAGGTCAGTTCGTCGCCGACCTGTCGCTTCCCCGCACGCTGCATGCCGTCTTCGTCAGAAGCCAGGTGGCGCACGGCCGCATCCGCTCGATCGAGGCGACTGCCGCCGCAGCGATGCCAGGCGTCGCACGCATACTGACCGGCTCGGAGCTCCATCGGCTCGTGCCTCCTGTGGCCGGCGCCCAGTTGTCCTTGCCCGGCAAGTGGCGAACGCGGGTGCAGCACAGCTTCCATGTGCCCAGGCAGCCCATGCTGGCGGTCGACAAGGTCCGACACGTCGGCGAAGCCGTCGCCGTGGTCCTGGCCGAGACCCGCGACCAGGCCCAGGATGCCGCCGAGCGCGTTGCCGTGGACATCGAGCCACTGGCTGCAATCGTCGATCCGGCGGCCGCCCTGGCGCCGGGTGCGACAATCGTTCACGAGGAATTCGGGACCAACGTGATCGGGGAGTTCGCGATCGAGAAGGGGCAGGTGGCGGCTGCGCTCTCCGCGGCGCCCTTCCGGCTCCGCCGGCGCTTCCATACGCACCGATACGCAGGAGTCCCCATCGAATGCCGCGGCGTGATCGCCGCCTGTGATCCGAGGAACAGCGCCGTCACGATCTGGTCGGCGACCCAGGTCGTGCACTCCGTGCGACGCGAGGCGGCGGCATTGCTCCGCCTTCCCGAAGCACGCGTTCGTTGCGTGGCGCTCGACGTTGGCGGCGGATTCGGCACCAAGGGGCACGTCTACCCCGAGGATCTGCTCATCCCTTTCCTGGCACGCCTTGCCGGACGCCCGGTGCGCTGGATCGAGGAGAGGCAGGAGCATCTGCTGTGCTCCTGTCATTCGCGGGACCAGGTGCACGAGGTCGAGGTCGGTTTCGACGGGGACGGCCGTGTCCTCGCCTTTCGCGACGAATTCATGGTCGATTGCGGCGCCTGGAATCCAATCGGAGCAGCGATCGCCTACAACACCGCCGTTCATCTCTTGGGGCCGTACAAGATTGCGAACTTCGCGACGACGGCGCGGATCGTGGCGACCAACAAGGTGCCGAATGCTCCCTACCGGGGCGCCGGGCGTCCGGAAGCCGCGTTCGCCATGGAACGGACCATGGACCTGATCGCCCGCACGCTCGACCTCGAGCCGACAGAGGTCAGGCGCCGCAACATGATCCGGCCGGATGAGATGCCGTACGCCATGGGCTTGCCGTATCGTGACGGCGAGCCGATTGTGTACGACAGCGGCGACTTCCCGGGCGGATTGGACAAGGCACTGCAGGCCATAGGCGGCCTGCCCGCCTTTCGCGAGCGCCAGCGCCAGGCACGCGCGGCGGGCCGCCATCTCGGGCTTGGCGTTGCAAGCTACGTCGAAGGCACCGGCGTCGGACCCTTCGAGAGCGCGCTGGTGCGGATCGAGCCGACGGGGTCGATCTTCGTCACCTCGGGCGCCTGCTCGCAGGGCCAGGGCATGGAGACGATCTTCGCCCAGGTGGTGGCGGACGCGTGGTCGGTGGATCCGAAGGACGTCGTCATCGCCTTGGGCGATACCTCCCTGATCGCCCTCGGCCTCGGCACGATCGCGAGCCGCAGCACCGTCAATCTCTCGGCGGCCATCCACTACGCAAGCGAACGGCTGCGCGCCAAGGTGTTCGCGATCGCGGCCAACATGATGGAGTGCGCCGCGGCCGACCTCGAGCTGCGTGCCGGCAAGGTCGGCGTCGTCGGCGTTCCGGGAATGGAGGTGACGCTCGCCAGCGTTGCCAGGGCTGCCGCGCCGGGGTGGGACCACCGTCGTCCGGAGGGCATCGATGCCGGCCTCGAGGAGGCCTTCTACTGGGAGCCGCCGACGGTGACCTGGTCAAACGCCACGCATCTCGCCGTGGTCGAGGTGGATAGCGCTTCGGGTCAGATCGACATCGAGCGGTACGTGGTGACGCACGACTGCGGCGTCGTCATCAACCCGATGCTCGTCGACGGCCAGGTCGTCGGCGGCACGGTCCAGGGCATCGGCGGCACCCTGCTCGAGGAGTTCGTCTACGACCGCGAGGGCCAGCTTCTGACCGGCTCTCTGATGGACTATGCCCTGCCGCGGGCGAGCGACAGCCCGGCGATCGAGCTGCTGCATCAGGAATCGCCATCGCCCTTGAATCCCCTTGGCGTGAAGGGAGTGGGCGAGGGCGGTGCCATTGCCCCGCCTGCCGCCATCGCAAATGCCGTGTGCGACGCCCTGTCGATGTATCGAGCCGAGTTCAACGCGACCCCATTGAAGCCTGAGCAGATTGTGCGGGCAATCGCTGTCGCTTCCGACCGTCCTGCGCAGGCCTGAGGACCGACCCGCAAGGGCGCGCATATCGGTCGTCCCGGTCGGAGCGTCTGTCGTGGCCGAAACCAAAGGCAAGAACCCATCGGGCTTTGAAGCTTCCGGCGGTGAGATCACTCGCCGCGCTCGGGATGACAGGAAGCGTGCGCGAGACCTGCCGCGCTTCGGCGCTGCTCCGGCGGGCGGCGGCGAACGACTTGGAGGATGCACGGCAACCATGCATCATGGCCTGCAGGGGAAGCCGCGCGACGACATGGGGGAGAGAGTTCGATGAACGCAACTTCGGTCAAGCCGGAAGGCGGCACGACCAACCGCCGGGCATTCCTCGCCGGCGTCTCTGCGGCATGCGTCGCGACGACGACGCGGGCATTCGGCCAGACGGCGACGCCCGTGCCGCCGCCGCCGGAGGGCGGCAAGTGGTATCGCACCGCCAGCGAGCAGGTGGCCGACCTTGCCGCGCGCCGCGTCTCGGCGATCGAGCTGATCGAACAGTCGATTGCCCGCATCGAGGGGCTCGACAAGCACATCAACGCGGTTGTCGTGCGCGACTTCGACCGGGCCCGCCGGGCTGCGATCGCCGCCGACGCGGCGCTGGCCCGCGGCGAGCGCCGGCCGCTGCTCGGGCTGCCGATGACGGTGAAGGAATCGTACAACGTGGCGGGCCTGCCGACGACCTGGGGCATCCCCGCCTTCAAGGACTGGCAGCCTGCCGAGGATGCCGTGGTCGTCCAGAAGCTGAAGGCGGCCGGCGCGGTGGTCATTGGCAAGACGAACGTGCCGGTGGCCCTCGCCGACTGGCAGACCACGAACCCGATCTATGGCACCACCAATAACCCCTACGACATCGAGCGGACGCCCGGCGGCTCGTCGGGCGGCTCCGCCGCCGCGCTGGCCGCCGGCTACGTGGCCCTCGAGGCCGGCTCGGACATCGGCGGCTCGCTGCGCACGCCGGCGCACTTTTGCGGCGTGTTCGCCCACAAGCCGACCTACGGCGTCGTTCCCCGGCGCGGCCAGAACTTTCCGCGACAGCCGGCCTTGCCGTCGGCCGGCGACGGCCTGGCCGTGGTCGGGCCGATGGCGCGCAGCGCCCGGGACATCGGCCTTGCATTCGACGTGATGGCCGGACCGGACGAGCTGCGCGAGGGTATCGGCTGGCGGCTGGTGCTGCCGCGGCCGCGCCATCGCGCACTGCGCGATTTCCGCGTGCTGCTGATCGACACGCATCCACTCTGTCCGACTGCCGAGACGATCCGGGCTGCGCTGGCGCAGCTTGCCGATCGCCTCGGCAAGGAGGGGGCCACCGTGGCGCGGCAGAGCCCGCTGCTGCCCGATCTCGCCGAGGTGACCCGCAACTACATGCGCCTGCTCGGCCCGATCATGACCCAGGGTCGTCCGCCTGAGTACTACGAACGGATGCGCTCGATCGCGGCGACGATGGGCCCCGACAATCAAAGCCTCGACGCGATTCTCGTCCGCAGCGCCAATCTCGGCTGGCGCGACTGGGAGGCGGCATCCAACGCACGGACCAGGCTGCAAAGCCAGTGGGCGACACTGTTCAAGCAATGTGACGTCGTGCTCTGCCCGGTGATGCCGACGGCGGCGTTCAAGCACGATCATGCCGAGCCGAACGCCCGGCGGCTCGATGTGGACGGGCAGAGCCAGCCCTACAACGGCAACTTCGTCTGGGCAGGCCTCGCCACCGCCGCGCAGCTTCCGGCGACCGTGGCGCCGATCGGGCGTTCCGACACCGGTCTGCCGATCGGTGTGCAGATCATCGGGCCCTATCTCGAGGACGCCACGACGATCCAGTTCGCGCAGCTGTTGGAGCAGGCGTACGGCGGCTTCGTGCCGCCAGTGCTGTAGAGGTTCATGCGAACGGTGGGCAGGAGACCTTGCGATTCCTGTCGTCCTGAGTAAGGCGCTTGCGAAGCAAGTGCCGCCAGCGAAGGACCTTACCGCCGCCTGCTAAAAGCGTGCTTTGTTGTTGCTGGCGATGAGATCCTTCGCTCCGCTCAGGATGGCAAGAGAGCGCTTGGAAGCACCCCCTCGCGGTGAACTTGGTAGTCGCAATCAGCGGACCTTCGGCATCATGATCAGGTCCCATGGGCTCGGCACGTCGCCGTGGGGGACCCAGACAAGGGCGGGGGCGTTCAGGGCGAAGGCCTTGTGCAGGGCGTCCTCGAGTTGCCGGGCGTCGAACGCCTTGAAGCTCGCGATGCCGAAGCTCTCGGCCAGCTTGCCGAAGTCGGGATTCTGCAGGTCCGAGGCGATCAGGCGGTTGCCGTAGCGCTCCTGCTGGATGCGCTTTACGTTGCCGAAGGCGCCGTTGTCGAACACCACGACCACGACCGCGAGATTGTGTCGGGCGGCGGTCGCGAGCTCGCCCACCTGGTACATGAAGCCGCCGTCGCCGGCGATCGCCAGCACCTTCCGGTGCGGCATTGCCGCCTTGGCGCCGAGTGCAGTGCCGAAGCCCCAGCCGAGATTGTCCTGGTAACCCGGCGACAGGAAGGTGCGTGGATGCTCGATCGGCAGCGCCACGCGCGAGGCGAAGCCGATCTGCGAGACCTCGTCGACGAAGATGCCGTCCTCGGGCAGCGCCCGCCGAATGGCCTGCAGGAAAGAAAGCTGCGGTTCGAGCCGTGACAACTGATCGGCCAGCCAGGCACGATGGCCCTCGAGCTCCGAGGCGCGCGACGGGCGCGACCGGTTGTACTTCGGCAGGGCGTCGATCAGGGCGCGAAGCTGAGGCGCGGCGTTGCCGACCAGCGCCACGTCGGGCTTGCGCATCCGCTCGTGTTCGTCGGCGTCGATGTCGAGCCGCACGACCTTGAGGCTGGCGTCGACGCCCCAGCCGCCATTCTGGATCAGGAAGCGCGTGCCGATCGCCAGCACGGCATCGGCGTCCTTCCACAGGCGATGGCCGACCGGCATGTCGACGGCCAGGCGATGCGAGCTCGGCACGACCCCGCGGCCACGACGGTAGGAGCTGACCGGCGCCTCGAGCAGCTCGGCGAGACGGATCACCTCGGCGCTCGCGTCGAGCGCGCCGCCGCCGACCACGATGATTGGCCGCTCGGATGCTCCCAGGATCTGGGCGGCTGCGGTGATCGCCTCGTCGTCGATCGCTTCTGGAGGAAGCGGGAGCGGCGCGTCGGGCAGCACGACCTCGGCGCGTCTGGCCCAGGTGTCCAGAGCGCACTCCAGAGCAACAGGCCGCGGCCGGCCGGTCGTCGCCTGCCAGATCGCCTGGGAGACGAGGCCCGGCGCCTCCTGCGGGCTGCGGATGCGCTCGGCCCATTTGGTGATATGGCCCATCAGGCCTAGCTGGTCGTGGATCTCGTGCAGGTGACCGTGGCCCTTGTCGATGTCGGCCTGCGGGATCTGCCCGACCAGCCCCACAACCGGCGCATTCATGCCGTAGGCGGTCAGCAAGGCGGCGCCGGCGTTGAGCAGACCCGGTCCCGGCACCACGGCGAAGGCCTGCGGCTTGCCAGTGACGAGGGCTGCGCCCAGCGCCATGTAGGCGGCCGTCTGCTCGTGGCGAGGATGGATCACCCGGAGGCGGTCGGCTGCATGGTAGAACGCATCGAACAGCGGGTCGCTGTGCAGCCCGGGCAACGCGTAGACCGTGTCGAGGCCATGGCGCAGGAGGGAATGGACGGTGGCTTCGGCAGTGGACAGGCGCGGCATGGCGACGGCTTACAGTCACGTGCGCCGCGCAGCAAGACAGGACGCGTGCGTCTGATCCTTTACGCCCTGCTGGCTGGCGGCGCATCGGCTCTCGCGGTCGTGCTGCTGGCCTGGTTCGCCGAGCGACGCCTCGATCCGCTCGCGGATGCGCGCCTGTTCTCCGATGTCGCGAAGGCTCCGGTCATCGAGACCGCGCTGGTCCTTGGGACGGCGGCGATCGGGCCGGAGGGCGGGCCCAACCGCTACTTCGTCTACCGTCTCGATGCGGCGGCAGCGCTGTGGAAGGCCGGTAAGGTGAAATACCTGATCGTCAGCGGCAGCCGGGACACCATCAACGACGAGCCGAGCGCCATGCGCGCTGGCCTGGTCGAGCGCGGTGTTCCGACGGAGATCATCTACAGCGATTTCGACGGTTGGCGAACGTGGGACTCCGTGATGCGGGCGCGCGACATTTACGGCCAGAAGCGCCTGATGATCGTCTCGCAGCGCTTCCACCTGGCGCGGGCGCTCTACATGGCACGCAACGTCGGCATCGATGCCTGGGGCTTCGAGGCCCGCGACGTCGGTGCCGCCTACAGCATCCTGACCGAGCTGCGCCGCTATCCCTCGGCGCTGCGCGCCTACTACGACGTCTGGTTCGCGGCGCCGTTCCGGGATGCCGGGCCGAAAGTGGTGATCGGCAGGGACCCGGCGCCGTAGTTCTATCGAGGCACTTCTGCGCCGATCGGGGACAAGTGCCCTCGATGGCACGCGGTCGTGGCCGCAGGAGCGAACCAACCCGGTTACCCAGCCGACCAATTCCTGCGGTGCTGTGATAATGCGTGGGGGTAAGGCTC
>LNFM01002874.1_pt1 | contig 35318 bp, 24 predicted proteins | sample 596031 | NCBI WGS metagenome assembly LNFM01 (sample SAMN04254537, study PRJNA301005) | activated carbon metagenome | isolation source: dual media filters at the Ann Arbor, Michigan drinking water treatment plant | place: USA: Ann Arbor
CATTCGCGAGCTGATCCGCACGCCGGACGGCTACTACATCGTGATGGAGTACGTCGACGGACGCGATCTCCGCGCGACGCAGCACAAGCTCTGGGAGCAGAAGAAGAAGTGGGAGATCGCCGACGCGACGTACCTCGTCGCGCGCGCGCTCGACGGGCTGTATCACGCGCACACGGCGACGACCGAGGACGGCAGGCCGCTCAACCTCGTGCACCGTGACTTCTCGCCCTCGAACATCCTCGTTGGCTTCGACGGCGGCGTGAAGCTCATCGATTTCGGCATCGCCAAGGCCGCGATGCCGCGCGATCAGACCGCGGCGGGGATCATCAAGGGCAAGGTGCGCTACATGTCGCCCGAGCAAGCCAACGGCGACGACAGGCTCACCGCGCAGAGCGACGTCTTCAGCGCAGGAACCGTGCTCTACGAGCTCTTGGCGGGAGAACCAGCGTTCGTCGCGCCCAACGAGCTCGAGATGATCTACACCGTGCGACGCGCGCAGCCCCGGCCGCTGCGCGAGGTCGCGCCGCACGTGCCCGACGGCCTCGCTGAGATCGTGCGTCACTCGATGGCGCGTGGGCGCAAGGCGCGCTTCGCGAACGCGGCGGAGTTTCGCGATCAGCTCGTGACCTTTCTGCGGGCGTACGCCCCGGGCTATCGGCGCACGAGCCTCGCCACGATCATGAAGAGCGTCTGGCAGTCGGAGATCGAGCAAGAGATCCGAACGCTGCTCGAGTACGCGACGGGCGACGACGACGTCGCAGAGGCCGAGTACCTGCTCGAGACCGCGAGCATCGACGAGAGCCTCGACGCCGTGAGCGCGTTCACCGACGCGCGACAGCTCGTGCACGACGCGCAAGAGGACGCGCATGACTTCGACGAGCAGCCCGCGACGATTCCGGGCCGAAAGCCCTCGGGATCGCACCCGCGCACCGGCGAGCCTCCCGCCGCTGCCCCGAGCGCCGCAGACCGCGCGCCGATCGCAGTGCAGCCGCAGCCTCGCGCGCCGGACGCGCGCATCGAGAGGGCCCCGCCCGTTGGACGACCGCCGCTCGCTCCGCCGCATCCAACAGGGCCGGCGGCGAGCGCAGGTCCGCCCGCGCCACAGATCCCCAAAGCCCCGCTCGTTCCTTCGACGACGCCTGCTACGGCGAAGCCGGGCCCTGTTGTTCCACGGCCGAAGCCCAAGGCCGCGCACGCTGGGGCGCAGTCCTTTTCGACGATTCCTCCGCCGGGTTTGGGTAGCGACCCGACCGATGACCCGAGCCGAGACCCGAGCTGAGTTGCTTTGATTCGAGCAGAATTCGCCGCCGCGCTCGTGCTCGCGTCGCTCGCTGCGCCGAGCTGCGTGCGACCTGCGCCTTCATCGCGCGAGCCCGCTCGCGAGGGCCGCACCGCAGGAGCGCGCGCGTCGTCCAGCGACGCCGGATCGGTCAACGACGGAGCCGCTGCGGACGGAGCCGCATGCCACCCCGATCGCGTGTGCTTCTCCGCCGGTCTGTCGCAGCTGGGCTCGATCGGTACAGATGTTCGCTTCGAAGAGCGACCCGCGCGGCTCGCGCGACTTCGGGCGTTTTCGCTGGATCGCGACGAGGTGTCCGAGAGCGACTACGCTCGCTGCGTCGCGGCGGGACGCTGCACCGAAGCTCAATGCCCTGCCCCCCGCACGAGCGCCGATGCCTCGACGATCACCGACGCCAGCGACGATGCCGACGCGGCGCCCGACGGTGCAGAGGCGGCGCGCGACGATGCACGAGCGCCAGACTCGAGCGCGGTTCGTTCGGCCGCGCGGTGCGCCCGATGGGCCGACGCGCGCGCATACTGCGAGTTCGTCGGCGGGCGCCTGCCGACCGAGGCTGAGTGGGAGCGCGCTGCGGCGGGAGCTTTTCCAACGCATCGAGTCTATCCGTGGGGAGATCAAGCGCAGCCGACGACCGACGACCGTACGCCCGACGGCGTGCTCTCCATGGGAGGCGGCGTCGCAGAGTGGGTCGAGGACGTGGGAGCGTTCTACCTTGCTCCTTCGGCGCCGCGCGACGCCGGGGCAGACAGCAGCGCGAGCGCAGCTTCGGGCACGGACGACGGCGGCATCGACACGGCCGAGCGCGAGCTCGGCGACGCTGCGATCACCGAGACGATCGACGCCTCGATGAGCCTCGTCGACAACCCCCACGGACCGCGTTCGGGGCCGTGGCGCGTCGTGCGAGGCGGCCACGATCGACTCCCGCGCGCGCGCTGGACCTCGAGCGGTCGCGTCTTTCGACAGCCCGACGATCGCATGCCGTGGATCGGAATCCGCTGCGCATACTCACCCTGAGCCCGTTACCGATGCGACCAACCGCAGCACCGACCATCCTCACCCTCGCCCTCGCCTCGGTCACGACGCTCTTTGCTGACGACGGAGAAGCGCAGCGACGACGTCGAACCGACGACGCACGCAGGGACAGCGATCGAATGCGACGAAGGTCACGCTACGAGCGAAAGCTCGAGCCGACGACGCGCCGAGGTCGGCCGGTGACCGTGCGGCTCGAGACTCCGCCGGTGGCGTTCGACGCGGCGCCCCCGCCCCCGAGCAGCGAAAGGCCCTACGACCACGTCGTGATGGTGTCGCTCGACGGTCTGCGACCGGACGCCATCATGCTGACCGACACGCCCAACCTCCGACGACTCCGCCAGATCGGCGCTTGGGCGACAGAGGCCAGGACCATCACGCACTCGTACACGCTCCCGTCGCACACCTCGATGCTGAGCGGCGTCGACACCGATCGGCACGGTCTGTTGCACAATGACTTCACGCCGAGGCACGGATTTACGCGGGCGCCGACGGCGCTCTATCTCGCGCACGACGCGGGCTTTACGACGGCGATGTTCGTCTCGAAGCCCAAATTTCGGCACATCGCGATCCCGGGGAGCGTCGACGTCTTTCGGCTGCCGTCCTCTCGGTGCGCGCCGGTCGTCGCCGCGGCGACCTCGCACATCGCAGCGACCCGCGAAGGGATCACCTTCGTTCACCTGAGCGAACCGGACTCCGCTGGGCACCATCGCGGCTGGATGACGTTGTCGTATCTGCGCGCGATCGCCGAGGCGGATCGTTGCGTCGGCGCGTTGCTCCAGAGCATCGCGGCGCGCGCAGACCGAGACCGTGTCCTGCTGATGATCAGCTCCGACCACGGGGGCCACGGGCGAACCCACGGCAGCACCCGCGAGGAGGACATGCGCATTCCCTGGATCGCCTGGGGGAGCCGCGTCGTGCCGGGGGATTTCGCGACCCCGGTCTCTACGATGGACAGCGCGGCGACCACGCTGGTGGCGCTGGGACTGCAGGTTCCGTCCGATTGGACCGGCCGCCCGGTGCAGCGCGCGCTTTCTCGAACGGCGGCGGACTCGCAGGGAAGTGGCGCGCAGCGACCGGCCGGACGAAACTCGGACAACTCGTCGAATGGAAGGTGAACGTCGAACGCGCGTCCGCGCCCTCGCTGCTGAAGAGCGCTGGATCGAAGCGAAGGAGCTGCTCGAGACGAGCGCCGAGGCCGACCGCGACATCGAGTGGATCGCGCTCGCCGCGGAGATCGAAGCGGGCCTCGGGGAGCACGACCGCGCGCTCGAGCTCTACACTCGCGTGCTCGACGAGCGGCCGCGCCACCCTGCGGCGCTCTACAACCGAGCGCTCGTGCTCATCGAAACTCGAGATTTCGAAGCCGCAGTGTCGGATCTCGAAGAGCTCGTCGAGGTCGAGGGCGAGCACGAGGACACCCTCTCGGTGCTCGCCGAGGCGTACCTCGGAGCGCAGTTCCTGGTGCCCGCGTGGCTGTGCGCGAGGCGGTGGGAGTCGATCGCGGAGGACGGCGGCGATCGATGGAGCGCGCGGATCCTCGCTGCTCGTTCGCTCGCGGAAATGGGCCGACGAGAAGAAGCCAGCACGCTGCTCGACGAGGCCATTCAGCTCTCGAGCGAGCCCGGCGAAGAGCGCAGCGAGGCGATCGCCTACCGGGACGAGCTGCTACGCCCGAGCGCGACCGACGCTTCCGACGAGTAACGCCGGCAGGACGAACGCGCACACGTATTCAATGTGCGATCGAGCGACCGCGTCGCCGACGAGCGGCTGAGCCCTGCGACGTCAGGGCGCCGCGCGTCCCCGCAGCGCGCGGTCGTGAAAGAGCAGCATCTCGATCGAGCCGGGCCCGCGGTTGAACACGTAGTCATGGGGCCCCTGGAGGAGCTTGAATTCATGGGCTACGCCAGCGGCGCCCATCACCCGATCGAGCGCCGTCACGTCCTCACGCAGCGCATCGGCGGTGCTCGTCACGAGGCGAATGCGCTGCGACGGCCGCCGCGAGCTCGCGACGAACCGCGAGAGCACCTGCGACTGTCGCCCGCGCACCGCGGGCTGCAGGGCGCCGACCACGCCGAACGTCTCTGGGTGGCCGAGGCCCGTCCACAGCGCGTGCAGTCCGCCCAGCGAGACGCCGTCGATGCCCGTCGCTTCGCGAGTGGCGATCACCGGCAGCTCGCGACGCGCCCGAGAGACCAGCTCGACGTTGAGCCAACGATCGAACGCTCGATGCGACGGCCCGCCGAGGTGGGCGCGCACATCGGGCGTGAACGGTAGAAGGATGACGAGCCCGCCGTAGCGGTCCACGCGCAGCGATTGGTTGAGCGCCGCGAGTCGCGTGGGCTCGACGAGGTTCTCGAGGTCCGCGGCGTCGAGCGGCGCGTCGCGAAGCGCTCGATCGGCGCGCGGCAGCAGATAGTCACGGACCCATCCCCACGCGCCGCGCTCGGGTCCGCGCCACGTCTCGCCGAGGCCGTGCATCGCGATCAGCAGAGGAAACCGATCGCCCGGAGCGCGCGACTTGGGAAGGAGCACCACGACCCCTCCCCGCTCGCCCGACGAAAGACGCGGCCCGACCCACACCGTCGCGTCCATCGCGTGCAACTCCGGTGGTGGCTCTGGCGCCGAGGGCCGCGCTTGCGCAAATGCAACCGCCCCCGCGGCCGCGAGCATCAGCCCGGCCAACGAAAGCGCGACGCCCCCCCGATCGAACACGGTCACAGACCGCGGCACGTCCCGAACTGGCAGAACTGCCCAGCCGGGCAACGGCGAGCGCAGGTGCCGCAGTTGTTCGGATCGAAGTTCGTGTTCGTGCAGCGCCCCGAGCAGAGCGAGTTCGGCGGCGGGCAGCTGCACGTCCCACCGATGCACGACTGCGTGGCCGGGCAAGCGTTGCCGCAGGTCCCGCAGTTGTTCGGATCGGTGTTGGTGTTGATGCAGCGACCGCCGCAGTTGGTGCTGCCAGCGAGGCAGCTGCACGCGCCGTTGATGCACGCGAACGTCGACGGACACATACGGCCGCATCCGCCGCAGTTGTTGGGGTCGAAGTTGGTGTTGATGCAGCGACCGCCGCAGTTGGTGGTCGGCGGCGCGCAGCTGCAACGGCCGGCGATGCACGACTGTGTTGCAGGGCACGCGTTGTCGCACATCCCGCAGTGCACCGGGCTCGCCGCGGTGTTGACGCAGAACCCGCCGCACGCCGTGAGCGGCGCCGGGCACTGGCAGCGTCCCGCGAGGCAGGGCGTGCCCGAAGGACAACGCGTCCCGCACGTTCCGCAGTTGTTGGCGTCCGTCTGGGTGTCGACGCAGTCAGCGCCGCACAGCGTGCGCGGAGCCATGCACATCGGCGGCGCGACGCAGGCGCCAGCGACGCAGTTCGAGCCCGCCATGCAGCGATTGCCGCACATGCCGCAGTTGTTCGCGTCCGACTGCGGATCGACGCACGAGCCGCTGCAGAGCTGACGAGGCGCCGCGCAGATCGCCGTGCACACCCCTGCGGTGCACGACTGGCCCATCGCGCAGCGATTGCCGCACGTGCCGCAGTTGGTCGGGTCGGTCTGCGTGTCGACGCAGGCCGCTCCGCACATCTGCCGAGGCGCCGGGCACGGGACCTGGCACACGCCCATCATGCACGCCGCACCCGCGGCGCACGCGCGGCCGCAGCCGCCGCAGTTGGCAGGGTCCGACTGCGTATCGACGCACGCCGCGCCGCACGTGGTGCGAGGCGGCGGGCAGGGAGTTCCGCAGCGAGAGCCGACGCACGCGGCGCCGACCGGGCACGAGACGCCGCAGGCTCCGCAGTTCTGCGGGTCCATGCTCGTGTCGGTGCAGCCCATGCCGCAGTCGCGCTGCCCCATCGGGCAGATCGTCTGGCACATGCTTCCGACGCACGACTGCCCCATGGCGCAGCGGTTTCCGCAGCGGCCGCAGTTGGCAGGATCGCTCGTCGGGTCCGTGCACGTCGCGCCGCAGGTGATCCGCGGGGGCGTGCAAGTGGTGCTCGTGCAAACGCCCATCGCGCAGCGCTCGCCCGGTCCGCACGAGCGGCCGCAAGCGCCGCAGTTGCGAACGTCGCTGTTGATGTCCGCGCAGCCCATGCCGCACAGCACGCGACCGCCGTTGCAGGGGTTGGTGCAAGAGCCGAGGATGCAGAGCTCGCCTGCGCCGCAGCGGTTTCCGCAGCGTCCGCAGTTGGCCGGGTCGAGCCGGAAGTCCGTGCAGCCACCGTTGCACTCACGCAACGGCGCACGGCACATCCCCGCGGTGCACGCGCCGAGCTGGCAGAGCTGCCCCGCTTCGCAAGCGTTGCCGCACGCGCCGCAGTTGGCCGGATCCGTGATGGTGTTGACGCACGCGCCGCCGCAACGAGCGAGCGGAAACTCGCAGGTCGTCGAGCAGATCCCGATGCGGCACACAGCGCCGGGCGGGCACGAACGTCCGCAGCCGCCGCAGTTGCTGGGGTCGGTCTGCGTGTTGACGCACGCCGCGCCGCACATCGTGTTCGGACGCGCGCACATCGCCATGCACGTCCCGTTGCTGCAGACCGAGCCCGCGGCGCACGCGTTGCCGCAGCGTCCGCAGTTGGCCGGGTCCGACCGCACGTCGATGCACGACATGCCGCACACTTGCAGCGGAAGCTCGCAGCGCGTCGCGCAGCGACCGCCCGAGCAGAACGTCCCCGCAGCGCACACGTTGCCGCAGGCGCCGCAGTTGTTCCCGTCCGTGCGAATGTCGACGCACGTGCGGCCGCAGAGCACCTGGCCTGGGCGACACACCGGCAAGCAAGCGCCGCCCGAGCACGTCCCGCCCGCTTCGCACACGGTGCCGCACGAGCCGCAGTTACGAGGATCGTTGAGGGTGTCGATGCAGGCGCCGCCGCAGTTCGTCGTGCCCATCGGGCAGATCGTGGCGCACCGGCCCATCCCGCAGACCTCCATCGGTCCGCAGGCCCGCGCGCACATCCCACAGTTGGCGGGGTTGGACGCGAGGTCGACGCACATATCGCCGCAGCGGGTCTGTCCCATTGGGCAGGGAGGCCGCTCGCAGGCGCCCATCGAGCACATCTCGCCCATGGCGCAGGCGTTGCCGCAGCGTCCGCAGTTGAGCGGATCGCCGAGCACGTCGACGCAGCGACCGTCGCAGCGCAGCTGGCCGCGCGGGCACTCCATCGTCGTCACACACATGCCGGCCGAGCAAGACGCCCCCATCGGGCAGACGTTGCCGCAGCGTCCGCAGTTGTTCGCGTCGGTGGACGGGTTGACGCACGCGCCGTTGCAGGCGATTTCGCCGTCACGACACGCGATGCCCACGCACATGCCCATCGCGCACGTCTGGTCAGCACCGCATCGATTGCCGCAGCGCCCGCAGTTGTTGGGGTCGTTGGCGGCGTCGATGCACGCCCCGCCGCAGTTGAGCTGCCCCATCGGACACATGTCGACGCAACGACCTGCGGAACAGACCGAGGTCGGGCCGCATCGATTGCCGCACAGACCGCAGTTGGCAGGGTCGTTTGCGGTGTTGGTACACGTGCCGTTGCACGCGACCTCCCCCGGACGACAGGTCGGAATCGGGACGTCCATGATCGGAACGTCCGGTCGCGGACCGCCGTCTGTCTGGCGGTAGCCATCGAGGTCGGTGCGCCCACAGGCGACCAACAAGACGACCAGCACTGAAGCAAGTGCGTATAGCCGTTTCACCGTTGAAAACCTCCTCATAGGGATCGCAAGCATGGTGGCCTACGAATCGAGTCGGTACAAGCGACGTCCTACGCCGAATGTTGACCAAATGGACCGTGCGTTGGTTGCGCTGCCAGGGTTGCGCCCGGCGCTGCCACGAACAGGGCCGCGACGGTGAGTGGTTCGAGCGATGAGATTCCTTCAGCCTTCCGTTTGGCTCGCCCCGTTTAGCGCGGCGATTCTGCTTTTCTCGGGCCGATCTGCGAGCGCCGAATGCACGGTGTTGCCCGGCCCGGAGGGCGAGCTGTCCACGTGGTTCGTCCTCGGACCCATCCGGACGCCGAACACCCGTCCCTCGCGAACGGTCGACGCCCAATTGTCACAACCGTTGCGCGGCTTCGATCCCGCCACGCTCGAACCGCGTGCGGCTGGCCGTTGGGAGCCGGCGGTGTCGAGCGCTGCGCTCTTCAACCCCGGCATGGTGCTGCGCGGTCGCGGGCCTCGGACGATGTTCTTCGGAGCCACGCTGGATGTGCGCGAACGCGCGGTGATCCAGCTGTTTACCGGCGCGGACGACGGGCTTGCGATCTTCGTCGACGGCCGAGAAATCGCCCGGCGAGCGGCGGTTCGAGGAGCCCGCGACGACGATGACCGAACGCGCGTCGAGCTGATGCCAGGTCGGCATCGCCTCGTGTTTCGGAGCTACGTACACGGCGGAGATCAACGAGCGTTCGTCCGCATGGTCGGCGAGGATTTTCTGCCGATTTCGTCGGTTCGCGTCGTGCTCGACGGGATCGACGACGCGCGCTGCGACGCGCTCGGGCAGCAGGCCGGTCGGCTGCGCGTCGAGCGAACGCCGAGCCCCGCCACCAACGGCGGCGCGGCGTCGACCCGAGTCGACGTGACCCTCTCGTATCCGGGAGGAACCGCGCGGCGAGACGCCGAACGCAGCCGAGAGCTCCGGATCGAGGGGTCGAGCGCGCAGACCGCGGTGGCGTCGCTCGCGCTCGACGGGCGGTTCGCGGGGTCGATCTCGGCCTGGGCCGCGCTCGCCGCCAACGCGACTCGAATTCGTGTGTCACCTGCCGCGGGCCGCATCGCGATGGGAGAGTTCGACGTTCGCGTGGATCCGTCTGCGCGCCGGGCGCTCGGTGCGTCGGGCGAGGCGCTCGTCGGGCTCGATGAGCTGTCGCCGCCGGCGTGGCTTCCGCGAGGCTCGTTGTGGAGCGTGCTCGCCCACCGCCAGCGGCTCGCGACCATGGTCACCGAGGGCGATCGTGACAACGAGCACATCGCGGCGGAGGCCTCGAGCCTCGAGGAGCTCGTGCGCGAGCTGCGAGCGCAGCGAGATCCGTACGCCCGTCGAACGGGGCCGATTCGCCGCGCGTATCGCACGGAGGTCGACGGGACGCTGCAGAGCTACTCGATCTACGTCCCGCCGAGCTATCGCGCCGACCGCGCGTCGCCGGTTGTCGTGGCGCTGCACGGGCTCGGCGGGAGCGCGCACCGGATGCTCCCGATTCTGTTTGGGATCTACGACAAAGAAGAGGATCGCACGCACGCCGATCGACACTTTGCGCCGCTTCCAGACACGCGCGCGTTGCTGGTCGCGCCGTACGCGCACGGCGACGCGTTCTATCGAGGCGTCGGCGAGTACGACGTGATGCGTGTATTGGACGAGGTGCGACAGGCGTACCGGACGGACGCCAATCGAACGTACCTGACCGGACTGTCGATGGGCGGCACCGGCGCGAGCGCGATTGCTCTCCACTACCCCGACGTCTTCGCCGCTGCGGCGCCGCTGTGCGGCTACCACGACTATTTCGTTCGAACGAGCGCGCAGGGCCATCGTCGTCCGTGGGAGCTCGCGATGATGGAGTTTCGATCGAGCCGAAACTGGGCCGAAAACGGCCTTCATCTGCCGATGTACGTCGTGCAGGGAACGCTCGATCGCCCGGTCACCAACTCGACGACGTTCGTCGATCGCTATCGGCAGCTCGGCTACGCGGTCGAGTCCGAGTACCCCGAGCTCGGGCACGACGTGTGGACGACGACGTACGCGGCCGGGCGAATCGTGCCGTATTTTCTCAGACACTCGCGCGATCCACAGCCCAGTCGCGTGCGGTTTCGAACGCCGTCGACGCGGTGGGCGAAGAGCTACTGGGTCGAGGTGGACGCGATCGCTCGAAGCGGGCAATGGGCGGAGATCGACGCGACCGTCGCGCAAGGACGACTGAGAATCTCCACGCAGAACGCGCGTGCATTCACGGTGCGCCCTCCGATTCGAGCGCCGTACGAGCTCGTCGTCGACGGTCAGGCTCCGCTTCGCGTGACCGCCGAAGGCGGGGCGTCGCTCGCCCGACAGAACGAACAGTGGGCGCTCGTCCCGACGCGCGTAGTGCAACGAAAGCTGGGGCCGATCCGCGAGGCGTTCGACGGCCCGCTGCTCGTCGTGTTCGGCGCGAGGCTCGCGAACGAGACCGCGATGAACCGTCGCGTCGCCGATGCTTGGGCGCAGGTTCCGAGCGGCGCACGGATGAGCGTGCGCGTGATCGCCGACGACGCGTACCAGCCGGGCGACGCCCGAGGCCGCACGGTGGTGCTCGTCGGAACCCCTGCGAGCAACCGCGTTCTCGAGCGGATGCAGAGCGCGCTTCCGATCGCCGTTCGAGGCAACGAGCTGCGCACGCACGACCGCCCGATCGTCGGCGCGACCGGCGCGGTGTTCGTGGCGCCCTCGCCCGATGCAGAAGACGGACGCGTCGTGGTCGTGACGGGCACCTCGGCGCTCGGCGTGTGGCGCTCGCGCGCGCTGCCAGAGCTCGTTCCAGACTTTGTCTTCTTCGACGATCGCGTCGCGCCCGCGCGCGGCCGGGTGCTGCTAGGCCGGTACGCGTCGATTTTGTGTGCCGGTTTCTACAACGCCGAAGGACGCGTCGGGCCGTCGTGCGCGGACGTCGCGCCTCCGATGAGCGCAAACCCCGAAGAGGACGCTGGCGAGCAATAACAACGCGCTGCGAGGGCCGCGCCGAGCGCGACCGACCGCGCTGCAGTTGCAAACGCCGCGACCGCCGGGCGCGACGCCGCTGTCGACGCTCGCGTCCATCGCAAGCGGCGCTGCGTCGAGCGGCTCGATGACGTCCCCGCCGTCCGCGCTCGCGTCGCGTCCCGCGTCGATGGGTCGCGTCGTGACGAGCATTCGCTGCTGCGGCCATCGCGGGGCGCACTCGAGCTGCGCGCTCGACGTGGGTCCACAAGCGAAGGCCCCGCGCGCGTCCTGAAAGCGCAGCAGCGGCTCGACAAGCGTCGCGCCGTCGCGAATACGACCCAGCGCGTACGGCTCGCGCACCCAGTCGACGCAGAGATAGAGCGCGCCGCCGTGATGACGGAGGCAGGTCGGCGCCGGCGTGTCCATCCGTGTCCAGACGTCGCCGCCGTCATTCGAGCGCTGCAGACCGTCCTCGGGTCCGCCCACCCACACCCTGCCGTCGTCCGCGAGCGCAAACCCGCGCAGCGAGCCGCGCGCGCGAAGAACGACCGAGAAGGTCCGGCACCCGTCTCGCGACCGAATGAGGTGCGAGCCGCCATCGCGATCGATCCGAACAAAGAGCGTGTCCGGGTCACGCGACGCGACGCCAGAGACAAACGCTCCGGTCGCGCCGACGAGGCTCTCGGCGGGCAGCGTGCAGCGCTCGAGCGTCATCGCTCCATCAACCGATCGAAACATGAGCGGCGCGCGCGACGCGCCGTCGAGCCCAGTGACGTACACGCGGCGCGCGTCGGAGGGCGCGAGCTCGACGGTGTCGAACGACACCGCCGCTGGACCTCGTCCGCGCGGCGCGAAAGTCCGTCCGCCGTCGGTCGACGCAAAGACCCGGTTCTCGACGACGGGAACGTTCTCGACGCCGTACACCGTGACGCCGTCGCGCGAGGCGGCGAGGTCGAGCATCGGCGTGTTGGGCACCGACGCCAGTCGGCCGAAATCGCAGCCATCGGCGCTAGACACCGCGCCGTCTGGCAAGCCGACGACGACCGACCCGCCAGCGAACACGATCGGAGGATCCCAGCTCCCCTCGAAGCCGAGCGACTGCTCGCACGCCCAATCGAAGGTGCGACCGCCGTCGCGGCTCCAGAGCAGGCCGAACGTCGCGCGCAAGACGATCTGATCGCTCGCCGCCCCAGGACCGACGATGACGTGCTGGGCAAACGGGAAGCGTCCGTTGGCGTTCGAGGTCGACGGCGCTGAGGTGAGCGCGATCGATGAGAAAAAAGCCAGCGCAACTTGGATTTGTGTGCGGTTCATGGTGGCGCCCTCGGCGCTCCGCCATCGCCCGACGTTTGTCCGCGTCGATCGACGACGCGCAAGATCGTCACGACGCGAAGCTCGTTTTCTTCGCCGCCCGGGCCGCGCTCGAACACGACCAGGCTGAATCGAAGCCGTCCCAACCCGCGCTCGAGCCCCCAGGTCGACCACGGAAAGAGCTGATCGACGCGATAGCCCTCAGCCCTCGGGATCAACTCGAGCTCGGCGTACGGCGCGCCCGGCAACGTCGCTGCCGGAAAGAGCACGACGGCGTCGCGTTGGCACCCCGTGGGATGGTCACCTTGCTGATAGCGCTCGCAGCGCGGCTCGCGAAAGGAGCCGGGCACGAAGCTCACGTCCCGGACCGTGAATCGTACGCGCAGGCCCTCGGAGCTCGCGCGCAGGGTCACCAGCGAGTCGATGTACGCGCGCCCGTCGCGGGGACACGGAGCGGCGAAGCTGGTCTCGCCGTGGTCCACCTCGACGACGATCACTTCGCGCGGCGCGCTGCTCAGCTCCCGACACTGCGTGTTGCGCGGCCTTGGTGCGCCGCAGGACAGCGCGCCTGCGGCGAGCAGCGCGGCGACCGTAGCGATCTTGCTCATCGCCTCCTCCGGGGACGCGTCGCGGCCGGCGGGCTGGGCGCGAGCGTGCGCTCTGGCGATTCCCAGCTGAAATCGAGGTCGTCCTGGGGCGCAGCGTCGAGCTTGGGCAGCGCGCGCGAGAGCCACCAGCCGTGCGGCCCCCCGTCGAGGCACCCGCTCGAGCGCTCTTCGGTCGTACAGGCGACGCGGACGTGAAAGTGATCATCGTGCGGCGCGGCGTCGCCAGGCTGGTGCAAGACCCGCTCGGCGCGCTCGATCCAACGCGGATCGCGGCCGTGCTCGCGCGCCCACGACACGAGCCGCTGCTTGAGCCAGTCCGCGCAAAACACCCACAAAACGCCGTAGCGCTCTTCGCGGACGAGCGACTCGACGAGCAGCCAGTTGCGCTCGACGTCCATCCTCACGGTGGCCTCGCGATCGCGCGGGTTGCCGTCGCGATCGTAGCGAACGAAGCCCGTCGCGGGCACCGAGCGTCCGGTCTCGCGGTCGACAGCGAAGAATAGAAGATCGACGTCGCGCCCGTTGCGGTGGGACCGATGTCGTTCGATGCGACCACCAAACGGCGCCGAAAAGTCTCCCACCACGAGCGGCGCGCCGCCCGGAGCGACGCGCGCGACGCGCTGGGCGCTCTCGAGCACCGCGTCCCTCAGCGTTCGAGTCGTGTGGATCTGTCCGCCCTCGCTCTCGCTGCGAAACAGGCGAGTGTTCGCCGAGCGCTCGGGGACGCGCACCGCGTTTACAAGCGCGCCGTGCGAGGGAGCGCCGATCGATTGGCGTGCGCCCTCGCCGCACGGCCACAACACGGCGCAGCCGCCCCCGGCGAGCAACGCCAGCACGGGAGATGCGACAGCGGTTCGGCGAAGAGTGTGTTGCATGACCGGAGGTGCCCGCAGAGCGTGGGACGAACGGGAGCGAGAGCGCTACCGCGATCGCGTGCGGACTTCCAGTGCGAGCGGAGGCGAAGCGTAGGACGGCCTTGCGCCGAAGGGGCGCGAACAGTATGCGATTGTTCGTCAGACGTTCGTAAGGAGAGTCAAAGGCCGTGGGAATGGATCAACTCGAGGCGCACCTCGACCGAGGTTGGGAGTGCGTCTCCAAGGGCGACTTCAAGGGCGCTCGCGCCGCGGCGCGCCGCGCGCTGCAAGCGAAAAAGGCTTCGCCCGAAGCCCACCACCTGCTCGGCTACGTCGCGCAACACGAGGGCGACTCGGACGAAGCGCTGGAGCACTACCGCGAGGCGATCTCGCTCGACGACGGGTACATCGACGCCTACCTCGACGCGGCCGAGGTGCTCATCCACCCGATCGGCGAGTTCGAAGAGGCCATCGCGATGTGCGAAGAAGTCCTCGAGTTCGCGGAGACCGACGACGTCATCGTCGACGCGCTGCTGCTCAAATTCGACGCGCTGCTCGCGAAGGACTCGCGCGAGGAGGCGGCGCGCGTGCTCGACGCGCTGCCCAAGCCCCCGTTCGCCAATCCGCAGCAGACGTTTCTGGTCGGCCGCGCGTATTTCGAGGCGAAGCGCGCGCGAGACGCGCTCCCGCTCCTCGAGAAGGCGATCGAGAAGGACCCAGACAACCCCGACGCCCACTACTATATCGCGCTCGCGGCCGACGAGCTCGGCGATCGACGACGCGCCACGGTGGCGTTTCTCGAGGCGAGAGAGCTCGACCTTCGTGCGCCGGCAGCGCCTTGGTCAGTCGAACGCGAGACCTTTCAGCGCACCGTCGAGAAGGCCGTCGCCAAGCTCACGCCCGACAAGCTCGCCCAGCTCAAGGACTCGCTGGTGCTCGTCGCCGACGCCCCAGGCATGGAGGTCGTTGCGGACGGCGTAGACCCGCGCGCGGGCGTTCTCTTGGACGCGGTCGCCGCTGTCGGAGAGCCCCCGCCCATCGCTCAGCGAGTGTTCATCTATCAACGCAACATCGAGCGCGTCGTCGGCGGCATCGAGCAGGTCGAAGACGAGATCGCCGCACAGCTCGAAGAAGAGATCGCGCACGTGATGGGCGCGGCTGCTGCACCGCAAGAGAAGTCCTCGGACGACCCGGTCATCTCGGCGACGCGCACCAAGGCCCCTTCGCGGGTCAAGTAGCGGGATCGAGCGCCGCCCATAGATTCAAGTAGTCCAGCGGCGCTGGGCAGTCGATCACCACGTCGCCCGCGAGCGAGACGCGAGCGAGGTGGAGCATCACGCGCCCGGCCGCAACGACGGCGCCGTCCGACAGCGTGAGCCGCGATCGGCCTCGGTACGCGCGATCGCCGAGGATGGGGTTGCCCGCCTTCGCGCAGTGGACGCGGAGCTGATGCGTTCGGCCGGTGTACGGGACGAGCTCGACCCACGCAGCCTCTCCGCGCCGTTCGCGGACGCGCATCGCGCTGTGCGCGGGTTCGCGCTCGCGTCCGCCGCCGGCGACTCGAAGGTTGGGGTTGCGCGGGTTCGTTCCGATGTCCCAGCGGTATTCGGCGTGCTCGGCGGGGGGCGCTGGGCTGACGAGGGCGTGGTATTCGCGCTCGTACGCGCCGCGGGCCTTGGTGGCGGCGCCCCTTCGCGTCGCCTCGAAGTTCAGGGCGAACAGCACGACGCCCGAGACCTCGAGATCGAGCCGCGAGAGCGGGTGCAGCGCCTCGGTTTCACCGATGAACGACCGCACCCTCTCGAGCAGCGACACATGACCTTCGTGCGGCGTCGTCGGCAGGCCGGGCGACTTGCGGACGCCGATCCAGTGCGCGTCTCGATACAACACCTCGATTTCGACCGTCACGAACCAGCGCTCCGATCGTCGTCAGGCTCGGGATCCAAGCGGTCCACGGTGCCCGCGTGTCCATCGACCTCCACCAGCTCGCCGTCCCGCAAGACGCGAGAGGCGCCGTCGACGTTGACGACCGTCGCGACGCCGTACTCACGCGCGACGAGCGAGGCGTGAGACAGCGCGCCGCCGAGCTCGGTCACGACTCCCGCGGCCGTCAGAAACAGCGGCGTCCAGCCGACGTCGGCCACAGGAACAACCAGGATTTCTCCTGGTCGAAGCTTCGCCCCGTCCTTCGGTTCTCTCAAGATGCGCACCGCGCCGCGCGCTCGCCCAGCGGAAGCGCCGATGCCTTGCAGCCTTCTGCGCGATGCGCCCGTGCGTTGGGCGCTCACGATGGGCGGAGCGCCGACGAACGAGTTGGGCGGATCTGGCCTGGCACAGTCGCGCAGATACTCGGCCCTTCGCGCTCGAACGAGCGCCGCGACGTCCGCGACCCCGCCTCGCAAGAACTCTCGCACCTCGTCGATCGAGAGAAAGAACGCTCCGTCCGCGCCGCACTCGGGCTCGAAGCGCTCGAGTCGGCGAGAGACCTCGAGCGCGAGCGTTCGGAAGTAGCCGAGCACCTCGGTCACGTGCGCGCGCATTCGCTCGCGGAGCTTCAAGAACTTTCGCGCCCTTGCGAGCACCCGTCGCGCGAGCGGACGAAGCGGCGAAGACAGCCGGGCGAGCCAGGCGGACTCAGCCCGCTCTCGGCCACGGATCTGCGCGTCGACCCGAGCCAGCGGCGCGGAGGTTCCGTGCGCGTGCGCGCGCAGCGCGGCGAACACGGTCGTTGGATCCTCGCGCCAACGAGGCGTCGAAAGCTCGGCCTCGCGAGGCGCGCGAAACCCATACGCTCGGAGAAATGCCTCGATCGATCGCCGCGTCCGACCTTCGGGAAGCGCGTCGATCGAGAGCCTGTCGGCCGGAGTCTGTTCGATGATCGCCCTCGCCGCTGGCTCGCGATCGAGGCCCGCCGCGATGTGCGCGAGGGCGATGCCCGGCAGCGCGCTCTCGAGCTCTGCGTTGCCCGACAACAGCGCGCGCTCGAGCTGTTCTGCGTCGGCCCGGACCGTCACGCGCAAGAGCGTCCGCACGAGTACGACCGACGACAGGACCCCAGAGGCGCACGTGAGCATCAAGGCGCCCGTTCGATCGAGCATGGCCTCGACGCTCTCGAGCTCGAGCGCGAGCTCTGCGCGGGTCAACGGGCCGAACGCTACGTCGTCGAAGCGATCGCGAAAGCGCGTCGCGTCCCGCTCGAACACCTCGACGCGCTGATCGAGCTCGGCGTTCTCGGCGATGTATCGCGCGGTGATCGCTGGCACGCGAAGCAAAAAGCTCGCCCACGAACCTCGCTCGATTTGCGAGACAACCTCGTCGACGCCACCTCCACCGCCGAACTCCAAGAGCTGTCTCGGGTCGAGCGCAGGCACCTGCGCGGCGATCGAGAGAAAGTGCGTGAGGTTGAGGTAGATGCGTCCGTCGAAGCGGCCGACGAGCTCGACGTCATCGGGCACGTCGCAGCCCAGCGCGCCAAACGCCCGACGAAACCCATGATCGCTGAACGCCGCTGCGATCGACCAGGTCAGCGGCGTCGCGACGCCGGGTAGCGCCTCGCCCACGTTGACGTTGCTCCACACCCATCGCGAGCGAGCGTCATCGAGCTCGTGGGGCTGCACGATGGGCCGCGCTTGGACGATCCAGGGCGTCGGTCCATCGAAGGCGAACTCGATGTCGCGCCGAGCGCCGAGCACGCGCTCGACCGCGCGAGCGGCCCCTGCGAGCTCGTGGAGCTGCGCGTGGTCGAGTGATGGAGTCCGCGCGGGAGGATCGAGCTTTTCGAGCTGAGTTCCACCAGAGGGCTGAAGGCGCGCGACGACGTGTTTATCGGAGATCACCTCGGAGACGATCGAGCCGTCCTCTCGGGACAACACCCAGACATCGGGCGCGACGACACCGTCGACCACCGTCGAGCCGAGCCCGATCGTGGCCTCGACGCGCATCGTTCCCGACGCGCGTCGCACGGGGTCCTCTGTGAAGAGCACGCCCGCGCTCGTCGCGTCGACGACGCGCTGAACGAGCAGCGCCATCGACGGAGCATCTCTTGGCGCCATCCGCGCGAGGTACGACAGCGCCCGCTCATCGAACAGCCGCTCGAAGACAGTGCGCACCGCGCGTTCGAGCCCCGCGACGTCCCGCACCCCGAGGACCGTCGAGAAGACCCCTGCCCCCGCCGCGCTTCGAGTGTCTTCGCTGAGCGAGCTCGAGCGGACCGCGACCAGCGGAGCGTCGAGCCGCTCGAACATCGCGACGATCTCTCTCCAGCCGGGCTCTGGGAGCGGCGAGCGCGCGAGCGCGGCGCGCAGCTTGACGAGCTTGTCTTCACGCCGCTGGCTCTCGGGCCCCGCGACGAGCCGCTCGGGCCACTGCGCTTGGGGCAACGACGCCTCGATGAAGCTCCGAAAATACTCGGCGGCGATCGCGAAGCCAGGCGGGACCTTGACCCCCGTCGTCGTGCAGAGGGCGGCGAGCGCGGCGGTCTTCTCACCGAAGCGGGCGGGGTCTCGAGCGGCCGCGAGCGAGGCGACGACGCTCATGTTCTCTCTGCCGCAAGGGTCATGGGGTTCGATCGTGTCATCGACGAAGAGCTCATTCGGGTAAGGGCTGTGACGGGCCGCGCGCAACGCGGGGCGCCGCCGAAATGACCGGCGGCCACGCCGGATCCTGGCGAACGGTGGAGGTTGCCGCGCGGACACGCTCGCGTCGAGAACCCTCCGCAACTCGTTTGATTACATCGCCTTTTCGACGGTCGCACGGCGAGCTGAGCCCGGGGTTGTTCGGTCCATCGAAATCGTGACGAACGCGCGCGTCGCGTGCTACCCGCTCTCGCGATGGCGCTGATGATTCACGATCGCGCGGATCGACCGCAAGACACTCAGTCTCTCGACGCGCTCGACGACGACCACTTTCACGACGAGTGCGGGGTGTTCGGGGTGTTCGGTCACGCCGAAGCGGCAAACCTGACGTATCTCGGGCTCCACGCGCTTCAGCACCGCGGCCAGGAGTCGGCCGGGATCGTCACCGTCGACCGAGGCACGACGCACGCGCACCGCGGGATGGGCCTCGTTCAAGACGTGTTCGATCCAACGTCGATCGCCAAGCTTCCGGGAGACGTCTCGATCGGCCACGTTCGCTACTCGACCGCGGGCGGATCGTTCTTGAAGAACGCGCAGCCCTTTGCGGTCGAGGTCCGCGGCATGTCGCTCGCCGTCGCGCACAACGGCAACCTCACCAACACCGACGAGCTGCACGCGATGCTCGAGGCGCGCGGGGCGATCTTTCAGACGACGACCGACACCGAGCTGCTGTTGCACCTCGTCGCGCACTCTCCCAAGGACACCGCGGTCGACCGCGTGATTCACGCGCTCTCGCAGGTGCGCGGCGCATACAGCCTCCTCGTGCTCGTCGGCGACACGCTCATCGCGGCGCGCGACCCGCACGGGCTGCGGCCGTTGAGCTTGGGGATCTTCGCGCGAGCCCACGTGCTCGCGAGCGAGCCGACGGCGTTCGAGCTCATCGCCGCGGAGTTCGTGCGCGAGGTCGAGCCTGGCGAGGTGCTCGTCATCGACCGGTCGGGCGTTCGATCGCTGCGGCCGTTCGACGCGGCGCCGGCGAAGTTCTGCGTTTTCGAGTATGTGTACTTCGCGCGGCCCGACTCGCGGCTCAACGGCCGAAGCGTCTACGAGGCGCGCCGCGCGATGGGAAAGCGACTCGCCATCGAGAGCCCGATCGACGCGGACGTCGTGATCGCGGTGCCGGACTCCGGCGTGCCGGCGGCGATCGGCTTCGCCGAGCAGTCAGGCACAGCTTTTCAAATGGGGTTGATTCGGTCGCACTACGTCGGCCGCACGTTCATCGAACCCCAGCAGTCGATTCGGCACTTTGGCGTGCGGCTCAAGCTCTCGCCGGTGCGCGACGTCCTTCAAGGAAGGCGCGTCGTCGTCGTCGACGACTCGATCGTTCGAGGGACGACCTCGCGCAAGATCGTGAAGATGCTCCGCGACGCGGGCGCCCGCGAGGTTCACCTGCGCATCTCGTCGCCCCCGACGCGGTGGCCCTGCTTCTACGGAATCGACACGCCCAACCGCCGCGAGCTCATCGCCGCGAGCCACTCGATCGAAGAGATCAGCCGCTACATCACGAGCGACACGCTGTCGTATTTGTCCACCGAGGGGCTGCGGCAAGCCGTGGGCTACGACCCGGCCACGGGCGACGGTCACTGCGAAGCGTGCTTCAGCGGCGACTACCCGATTCCGCTCGTCGCGCCCGAGCGCCTCGTTCGAGGTTGACCCGCGCTGCGATTGCCGCAGAGTCTGCGACCGATGCTCCTCGCGCTCGATGTCGTGGTCCTCGTGGCGGTGCTCGCGTACAGCGGAGGGTTGCTCGCGCTCGGCGCGATCGTCGCGCCCACCGTCTTTCGCTCGGGAATGCAGGGGGCAGCCGACGTCATGACGACGATCTTCACGCGCTTCGACCGCGTGGCGATCGCGCTCTGCCTGGCGGCGCTCATCGGCGAGGCGGCGTCGGTGACGCTTCGTGGCGGCCCGATGACGCGCCCGCGCGTCGCCCGCGGCGCGCTCGTCGTGCTGTTCGCGCTGGGGGTCGCAGCGCAGTCGGGATACCTGTCGCCCAAGATCGCGCGGATGCACGCCGAAGGGGTTCAACGCAATGTCGGCGAGGCTGGAGCCGAGTTCGACCGCACCCACAACTGGTCGAGTCGAGTCGGAAAACTAACGGTTTCGCTGGCCATCGCGGCGTTGGTGGCGGTCCTGCTCGACCGCAAGGCAAACTCGTCACCATCCGGTGACCGCAGTGTTGACGCTGCGAAAACAAGCCAGTAGGGTCCGCGGCCGACGCCGTGGTCGCCCTCCGAACATTTACGTACATCGATGTGCTGCAGCCGCAGCTCGTGGGCTTTTTGCAAACGGTGTGCGCCGGCTTTCAGCCGCTGGACGGCATGGCGGCGCTCTTCGTCGAAATCGCCCCAGGAATCGCGATCAATTCGCTCACGGACGCCGCGCTCAAGCACGCGTCGGTGCTTCCGGGAATGCAGATCGTCGAGCGCGCGTACGGCCTGCTCGAGCTGCACGCGTTCGACCAGGGCGCCGTTCGCGCAGCGGGTGACGCCGTTCTCTCGCGGGCGGGCCTTCGTGAAGAAGACCGACTCGCGCCGAAGATCATCTCGCGCGAGATCATCTACGGAATCGACGGACACCAGTCGATGCTGCTCAACAAGATGCGGCACGGCGACATGATCCGGCAGGGCGAGACGCTCTACGTGCTGGAGGTCCTACCCGCTGGCTACGCTGCTCTCGCCGCCAACGAAGCAGAGAAGGCCGCAGACATCCGGCTGCTCGAGGTGATCACCTTCGGAGCGTTCGGACGGCTCTACCTCTCGGGCACCGAAGAGAACATCAAGCAGGCAGCGGAGGCTGCGGAGCGAGCGCTCGCCTCGATTCGCGGCCGCAGCGACGATAAGCGCTGAGCGGGTTCGAAACGACTTTTCGATCGCGTCGGTCGACGGCGCGGACTTCGGCGGTAAAGTGACGCTGTCCCTTCGGGACGACAACGAGACGCTCGAACGCGAGCGACGAGCTTCGACTTCGACCTTCAACCACAACATCGATTGACCTTCGTCACGTTTCTAGGAGGAATTTGAATGCGTACGCCAATCCGAGCCGCTGCCACTGTCGTCGCAGCCTTCGCGCTGATGCACTGCGGGCAGCCGCCGCCGCCGAACGACGTCCCCGCCGCCGACGCGTCGATGATGACGGATACCCGGCCTGAAGCGAGCACCGGCCCGTCGCCGGCAGGAAACCCCTGTACCGACGACAACATGTGTGGATCGCTGACCTGCGACACGAGCTTCCCGGGCGGGCTCTGCACATCGACGACCTGCACGCAGAACGCGAGCCAGGCCAACGAAGCGATGCAGTGCGGTGGCACCGGCTCGACCTGCCTCACGATCGGCGATGGCGCCATGGCCAACTCTTTTTGTCTCAAGTCGTGCCGCCCGACGATGAACCCCAACTGCCGCCCTGGCCACGTCTGCAGCGGCTTCTGGTACACGCGCATGGGCGGCATGCCGGACTCGCCCGGCTGCTTCCCGTTCTGCTCGGAAGACGCGCACTGCAACATGGGCCAGCGCTGCAACCCCCGCACGGGAACCTGCCAGATGGCCGCGCCGAACCCCGCGCTGCTCTCCGACGGGCAGCCGTGCCGCATCCCCAGTGGGATGGCTCCCTCGCCGTGCAAGGGCATCTGCTTCCGCGTCGTGACCGGCAACCCGACGGGCATCTGCGGATCGTTCATCAACCTCGCAACGGCGTCGATGTGCCCCGACAATCCTGAGGTGCTCCAGCCGCTCGGCCGCATGGGCCAGGACAACCTCGGCCTCTGCATCTTCCGCCAGTGCACCGCGACGCAGTGCTGCCCCAACGGCCTCGTTTGCGAAGGCGACGGCGACATGGGCGCGTGCAGCATCGACGATCCAATGCAGGCGAACATCGCGTGCGCCGGCGGCGGCGATGCCGGCGCCGACGCTGGGCGTCCGGACTCGGGCGTCGTAACCGACTCGGGCGTCGTGACGGACTCGGGCGTCGCGACCGACTCGGGCGTCGCGACCGACTCGGGCGTCGACGCTTCGGGCGGCTGATCCGCATCGATCGGCGCGTCTGACTGACGCGAGAGCCCCGGCCGCACTGAAGAGTGTCGCCGGGGCTTCGTCATTTTCGCATTCTGAAGAGAAGCGTCGCGGATCACGGGGACTTGTGGTTGGGGCGGATGTCAATCGCACAGCATGCATGTAGACTCTTGCACTGGAGTCCCAACACGATGCGTTATCCACTGCTTGTTCTCGCGGCTCTTGCGGCAACCCACTGCGCCCCGGCCGAGATGGTTTCTCCTGACGTCAGACGCGTTGATGCGAGGGCGGATCAAGCAGATTCGCAGAGCAACCCGAGCGACGTTCCGAATCCGCCGGATGTCCGCGTCGCGGACTCTGGCGTCGACACGGGCGTCGATACGGGCGTTGCGACCGATGTTCCGACGGCCATGGACGTCGTTGGCCCGACGGATACCGGCGTCGACAGCGGCGTTGTGAGCATGGACAGCGGCGTCGATACCGGCGTGGACACTGGCGTCGACACGGGCGTCGATACGGGCGTGGACACTGGCGTCGACACGGGCGTCGACGTTCGGTTGCCGCCTGGGTCGTCGCCGGCTGGAGGACCGTGCGGTGCCTCGGTCGACTGTCGCACGGGCCTCACCTGCGACACGAGTGTCCGAGGAGGTCTCTGCACGGCCGCGTGTCGCAACAGCGTGAGTCAGGCAACGGAGCAGATGCAGTGCGGCGGCACGGGCTCGACGTGCATGACGATCGGCGACCCGCCCACGGAGAACTCGTTCTGCGTGCAAACGTGCCGTCCGGGCCCAGGGCCTGGATGTCGCCCTGGCCACGTGTGCTCGGGCTTCTGGTACACGCACGCCGGGGGAATCGCGGACACGCCTGGCTGCTTCCCGTTCTGCTTCAGCAACGCGGATTGTCCCTCGGGGGAGCTGTGCGACACCCGCACGGGGTCGTGCACGGCGACCGGCTCGCGACCCGGCGCGCTTCCGGATGGAAGTCGCTGCACGTTGCCGGCGATGGGCGCCCCGTCGCCTTGTCGCGGAATCTGCTTCCGCGTGGTCGACTCGGGCACGTTCGGCGTGTGCGGCTCGTTGATCGACCTGGCGCAGACGAGCGCGTGCCCAGACGGCCCGGCAACACCGATTCTCAGCCGTCCCACGACGGACAACCTCGCGCTCTGCATCTGGCGGTCGTGCTCGGCCACGATGTGTTGTTCCGGCGGCCTCGTGTGCGAATCTGGCTCGTGCACCGTTGACGACCCGATGGAGCCGAACACGCCCTGCATGTGAGCGCGGAGCCGTGCAATTCCTATCGGTCGCTGCGTAGAACGCCCGTTCGAGCGCCCGAGCTGGCGTTCTTGCACGACGGAACGCCGTTTGCTGTGACCTGTGCCTATGAGTCGTATCCAGTGCTTGGTTTCGCTCCTCGCGGTCGGCGCGATGGCGTGTTCGGGTCCTACGCCCATGGGAGACGCGGGCGACGCCACGACGACCGATGGGTTGGTGTTTCCTGACGTCGAGCAGGACGTCCGGCTCAGCACCAGCACATATCGAGCATGCAACGACTCGAGTGATTGCGATGAGACGCCAAACACGCTCGGGGTCCGCGAAATCTGCGACGTCACGTATCCGGGCGGCATGTGCCGACGCGTTCGCTGTACGGACACCAGCCAGTGCGGCGCGCTCGGCGTGTGCTCGCTGCGCGACGGATGTGTGCCTCGATGCACGCGACAGAGCGACACGTGCACGCAGTACGCGGCGGTGTGCCTCGCGTTTCAGATTCCGTTTCTCGGCAGCGGCGGGTGCTTTCCTGCGTGCGATCCGCGCGCGGCGAGGTCCGACGGCGGGGGCGCGGCCGACGGCGGCGCTCGCGGCTGCCTCAACGATCTCGTGTGCGACCCGTTCGCGGGCCGCTGCGTCGCCCGCCCGTCGACAGCCGGCGCTGAGAACGGCTCGCCCTGCACGGGTGATGGCGATTGCCGCTCGAGTATTTGCATTCCCGAGACCGACGCTCGCATCGACGTGAGACCGACGGGGTTTCTCGCGGGATACTGCGTCTCGCACGCGCCGCTCCCGGCCGAGAGCGTGTTCGGCGCACGGCGTGGGATGACGCTCCCCACCAGCACGTGCCCCGACGGAACGGTGGTCCTCCCCGACCCAGACGCAGCTCCAGGCTCCGCCACGCGCTGCTTCAAGGCGTGCACCAGCAACAGCATGTGTCGCGAAGGCTACCGCTGCGATCGCATGGGCGGCGGGACGGCGATGTTCGCCAATGGAGGATGCGTTCCGATCGACTGCGCAGCGGCGGGCGCGAGCTGTCCTGCAGGCACCCAATGCCAACGCGCCGACGTCGATGCTGGCGCGCTGTTCACTGGCTCACGCTGCGTTCGCTCGAGCGACGGAGGCACAGGAACCGACGCGAGCGCCGACGGATCGAGCGACGGATCGAGCGACGCATCGATGGCGACGGACGCCGGCCTCGACGCATCGGGCTGATCGCGGCCTCGCCCCAGCGCTGCTACAGCATGAACCGCGAGAGGTCTTCGTCCTGCAGAATGGGCGACAGCTTCTCGCGCACCTTGTCGCCCGTGAGCTTCACGTTCTGCCGCTCGGAATCCAGGTCCGGCGCGATAAACGAAAGCTCCTCGAGCAGCGCCTCGAGCACGGTGTGCAGTCGACGAGCGCCGATGTCTTCGGTGCGTCGGTTCGCCTCCGCTGCGATGTCGGCGATCGCTTCGATCGCATCGTCGGAGAACTCGAGCTTCACGCCTTCGGTCTCGAGCAGCGCTTGATACTGGCGCGTCAGCGCGCTCTTGGGTTCGCGGAGGATCCTCACGAAATCGTCGCGCGTGAGCGACTCGAGCTCGACGCGAATGGGAAACCGCCCCTGGAGCTCCGGCAGCAAATCGCTGGGTTTGCTCACGTGAAACGCGCCCGCTGCGATGAACAGGACGTGATCGGTCTTCACGGGTCCGTACTTGGTCTGCACCGTCGTCCCCTCGACGAGGGGAAGCAGGTCGCGCTGCACGCCCTCGCGAGAGACGTCGGGGCCGCCAGAGCGCGCCCCTCCACGCGAGGCCACCTTATCGATCTCGTCGATGAACACGATCCCGTGCTGCTCGGCGCGAACGATCGCCTCACGAACAGCGCTCTCCTGGTCGATCAGCTTCGACGCTTCTTCTTGCACGAACTGCGTGAACGCCTCGGGCACCGAGACCTTCTTCTTGCGCCCTGCGCCGCCCCGCCCGAAACCCGGAAACATCGGCAGTCCCTTGAACATCTCGCTCAACTGCTGGCCGATTTGTTCACCGCCGCCCGGAGGCCCGCCGAGCACGTTGACCATCGGCGACGACGGGGCGTCGACCACGTCGATCTCCACGGTCTTGTCGTCGAGCTGTCCTCTGCGAAACGCCTCGCGGAGCGCGCTCTTGTCGCCGGCGAGCTCTTTGTGTTGCTGCGCGAGCAGCGCGAGCAGCCGGTCCTCCGCCGCGATCTCTGCCTTCGCGTTGACCGAGCGCATCTGCTCTTGCTTCACCATGTGCAGCGCGAGGTCCGCGAGCTCTTTGATCATCGACTCGACGTCGCGACCGACGTAGCCGACCTCGGTGAACTTGGTGGCTTCGACCTTCACGAACGGCGCGTGCGCGAGGCGCGCGAGCCTGCGCGCGATCTCGGTCTTGCCGACGCCAGTGGGCCCGATCATCAAGATGTTCTTCGGCAGGATCTCGTCGCGAAGGTCCGGCCCGACTTGCTGTCTTCTCCAGCGATTTCGCAGCGCGATCGCGACGGCGCGCTTGGCCTTGCCCTGACCAACGATGTTCTCGTCGAGCTTGGCGACGATCTCTCTCGGCGTCAGTTCGCTCACCCGATGGCCTCCACGGTGATGTGTTGATTGGTGTAGATGCAGATGTCGCCGGCGATCATCAACGCCTCGCGCGCCACCTCTGCCGGCGCCAGCTCGGTGTGCGCGACGAGCGCCCTCGCCGCGGCGAGCGCGTACGGGCCGCCTGAGCCAATGGCGACCACGCCCTCGTCCGGCTCGATCAGGTCGCCCGTCCCGCCTACGAGAAACGTCTGCTTTTCGTCGACGGCGATGAGCATCGCTTCGAGTTGTCTCAGCGCGCGGTCGAGCCTCCACTCCTTGGCGAGATCGACGCACGCGCGCGCGAGGTGTCCTCGGTGCGCTTCGAGCTTGGCCTCGAGGCGATCGAAGAGCGCAAACGCGTCCGCCGCCCCGCCGGCGAAGCCCACGAGCACCTTACCCTGATGGAGGCGCCGAACCTTTCTGGCCTGTCGCTTGACGACGGTGTTGCCGAGGGTCACCTGGCCGTCCGCCGCGATCGCCGCGCGATCTCCACGGCGAACGGCGATCACCGTCGTCGCGTGAATGCTGTCCTTCATGGCTCTTCCTTCGTGCGCCCCGAGAGCGGGTGGGCCGAGTCGTAGACCTTCATGACTTTTTCGACCGAGACGTGGGTGTAGCGCTCGGTCGTGCGAAGGCTGGCGTGTCCGAGCATCTCTTGAATCATTCGCAGATCCGCGCCGCCGTCGAGCAAGTGCGTCGCGCACGTGTGCCGTAGCGTATGCGGATGCAGGTCCGCTCGGCCAGCGCTGAGCTCGCCGTAGGCCTTCACGAGGTGCTGAAGCTGTCGGGTGGTCAGCCTCGTTCCGTAGCGCCCGAGAAAGAGCGCGCGCGGATGCTGCTCGCCGGTGCTCGGGTTGCGCAGCGCGTGTCGCACCGCGAGGTACTCGACGATCGCGTCGCACGCCGGTCTCCCGAGGGGAACGACGCGCTCCTTGTTGCCCTTGCCGCGAACGCGCGCCGTTCGATTGCGCGGATCGATGTCCTCGAGGTCGAGCCCGACCAGCTCGCTCACGCGCACACCGCCGCCGTAGAGCACCTCGAGCATCGCGCGATCGCGCAGCGATTGCCGCTCTTTCTCTGCGGGATCGACGGCCCTCGCCCCAGCGCGCTCGGTGAACCGCGCCTCTTCGGGCGCCTCCATCAACCTCGACGCCGACGGAACGGACATCACCGTCGGCAGCTCCCTCGAGAGCTTCGGCGCTTTGAGCAGCGCGGTCGGGTCGTCTTTGACGCGGCCGATCTTGCGCGCCCACTTGAAGAACGACCGCGACGACGAGACGTTGCGCGCGATGGTCGCGTGCGTGCGCGCCTTGGCGCGGGACCCGAGCCAGCCGCGCAGAAGCGCGAGGCTGATCCCTTCGATCGTCGCCGGACCCTCTGCGTACTTGCGCGCGTACTCTGCGAGCGTCCGCAGGTCGCGAAGGTAGTGCTCGACCGTGCGAGCCGACGAGCGTCGCTCGTGAAGCAGGTAGGTGGCGAACGCCGCGAGATCCTTCGCGAGCGGGTCGTCGGGTTCGCCTTCGAACAGCTTCGTGATGTCAACTGCTACGGTCATGACGTCCGCACGAGGGTGTAGCGCGTCCGCGGGCGACTCCTGAATTTTTCTCAGCGATCGCGAGGGCGGGGCGCGTTGCGCTCGAGCCAGGGCGCGAGCTCGTCGAGCGCGCGGCGCGCGTAGTGCTGCTCGTACTTCTCGGCCTTCGAGAGCTTCTTGGACAGCCCCTCGATCGGGGGAACCATGGACCAGGTCACGTTCGACGGCTGAAAGTCTTTGCGCACGGTCCACAGGTGGCGCACGAGCGCGCCGAGCGCGGTGGTGTTTGGCGGAGGGTCGAACGGACCATCGACCGCGCGCTGCGCGAGCATGAGCGCGCACACGAACCCGCACGCCGCGCTCTCGAGATAGCCCTCGACGCCGGCGATCTGGCCCGCGAGAAACACCCCCGGCCGCGCCTTGAGCTCGAGCGCCTGCGTGAGCAATCGGGGGCTGTTGACGAAGGTGTTTCGGTGCACGCTGCCGAAGCGCAAGAACTCCGCGCGCTCGAGGCCCGGGATCGAGCGAAACACCCTCGCCTGCTCGCCGAACGTCATGCGCGTCTGAAATCCCACGACGTTGTACGCCGTCGCGGCGACGTCTTCTTGCCGGAGCTGCACGCACGCGTACGGCCAACGCCCTGTCTTCGGATCGGTGAGCCCGACGCCCTTCATGGGCCCGTAGCGCAGCGTCTCGGGGCCTCGCTCAGCCATCACCTCGATGGGAAGACACCCCTCGAAGTACCGTGTCTCTTCGAACGCGCGCGGGTCGACCTTCTTCGCCGCCAGCACGTCGCGGACGAACGCCTCGTACGCCGCGCGGTCGAGCGGGCAATTGACGTACGCGTCGTCCTCGCCCTTGTCGTAGCGCGACGCGCGAAAGACGCGCTCCCAATCGATCGAATCCGCGGCGATCACCGGCGAGATCGCGTCGTAGTAGGCGAGGTGCTCGGCGCCGACGGCGCGGGCGAGGCTCGCGGCGAGACGATCGCCGGTGAGCGGACCGGTCGCGAGGATCACGGGTCCGTCGGGGATCTCGTCGACGATCCCGTGCTCGATCACGATGTTTTTGTGTGCGCCGATCCGCGCGGTGATCGCGGCGCTGAAGCGCTCGCGATCCACGGCGAGCGCTCCGCCGGCGGGGACCTGGGTCTCGTCCGCGCACGAGATCACCAGCGATCCGCCTCGCCGAAGCTCTTCTTTCATCAGCCCGACGGCGTTGGACAGCGCCGCGCCTCGAAAGGAGTTTGAGCAGACGAGCTCGCACAGGTCGTCCGTGACCTGCGCAGGCGTGCGCGCGAGGGGCTTCTGCTCGACCAACGTGACCATGATCCCGCGCTCGGCGAGCTGCCACGCAGCCTCGCACCCAGCGAGCCCTCCGCCGACGACCTTGACGCGCTCGATTCGCACAGGGGCTTTGTATGTGTCAGCGGGCGTCGGAAGCAAAGAGCTTCGCGAGCTGCTCTTTGTGCGCGCGGGCGTCGGCGATGCCCAGCTCGACGAGCGGCGCGCAGTAGCTCTGGTCGAAGAGCAGGTAGCTGACGGCGTCCGCGTCGGACTCGTCCGAGGCGCGCGCATAGCGCTGGAGCGCTCGCGCGACGAGGCCTTTTGCGCGCCGCGCGAACTCGGGGCTTCTCGCGACGTCTCCCGCGAGCACGCCGAGGTCCTGCGACGGCTCGATCCTGAGCTCCTCGATCGTCCGAAGGGCGGCAGCGCCCTGCGCGGCGAGCTGCTCGTTGAGCCGCTCGCCGAATCGATCGCCGAACGCTCTGGCGCCCGCCTCGAGCACCGAGTTGGTCCTGCGGAGGCGATCGAGGTCGTAGTCGACGTGATCGAGCCAGAGGGCGTTGATGACCTTTCCCGCGAGAAAAAACGCGGAAGGCGGACCGTGGCCTGGTGTCGGCGGATGCATCGAGAGCCTGGGTCGATCGGCCTCGGGCGGGCGATGGCGCAGCGAGATCACCAGCACCCGCTCGGCGCCGAGGCGCACCGCGGGCGCGATGGGCGTGTTCAGCCGCAGCCCGCCGTCGCAGTAGTACTGCCCGTCGATCGAGACCGCGGGAAACACGATCGGAATGGCGGCGCTCGCCAGCGCGTGCTGCGGTCGAATCCGCGTGGCGCATCCGTGCACGAACGGGTCGGTGCCCCATGCGGGCAGGCCCGGCTCGCGCCGCTCGACGAACACGACGGTGTGTCCGCTCGAGACGTGCGTGGCGCTGACGGCGAGCGCGTCGAGGTGCCCCTCGCTGATGTTGCGCGGGATCATGGTCCAGGGGATCCCCTCGAGGACCACCTTCTCGAGGGCGCTGGGGTCGAGGACGCCGCCGTGCCTGTGCGACGAGCCAGCGGGAGCCGCGCCGAACATCGACCGCGTGAAGCGCAGCACGTCTGTCGTGCCGAGCGGCAAGACGTCGTCGATGTTGAGCGTGCTCCATCGAGACGCCATGACCGAGCCCTGCATGTCCGGCTCGTGCGCGGTCGCGGCGAGCACGCAGGCGTTGATGGCGCCGACGGAGCTGCCGCACACGATATCAAAGTGCGCGCGAACGCCGGTGTCTCGTACGAGCCCGTCGCGCAGGTACGCGAGGACTCCTGCTTCGTACGCGCCGCGCGCGGCGCCCCCCGAGAGGACGATCGCTGTCTTGGGACGGTGTGCGCTCAACGTTCGACGAACGATACGCTGTGAACGCGCTGCCGTCGATCAACCCGGGTCCGAAGAGCGCGCCGGGACGAGGATGAACACCTCGCGTGTGTCGAGCCGCGCGAAACCGTCGCCCACGACGTGGATGTACGCGTGAAACAGCGTGCTGCGGTCTTCGTAGCCCGGAAACACGTCGTTGTTGGCGAAAACGATCGTGAAGCGCACGCGCGTGCCGGGCAGCACTCGGAAGAACGTGCTCGAGTCCGTGCGGCCTACGGCCTGCGCCGCGCTCACGCCGGACGCGGGCGTGAAGCAGTTTCGATTGCGCGGCTCGATTTCACAGGAAGGAACGCGGCGAGTGATGAACTCGGTCGCGTTGACCATCGCGGGGTTGGCTGGGTCGTTCTCGAGCTGCGTACTGATATCGATCGGCGTTCGGCTCGCGATCTGGCGCACGCCCTCGACCGTTCCCTCGATGAAGGGCGCGGTGTTGGTCGTGCTGATGTCGAAGATGAACGGGTTTCCGTCGACGTTGACCGACCCCGAGCCCTCGGCCCACATGCGGAAGTCGTAGCAGGGCTGGGTGCCGACATGCATCGTGTCGACGCGCCCCTCGCAGCGCGTACCCGTCTGCGCGTTGAGCGAGATCATCCTCGCGCCGACGCGACGCATCGCCGTGAGCAGGTCATCCGTCGTGTGACCGCGTGGCATGACGTCGGTGGGCTCACGGTTGAAGTTGGTCGCGCCCGGGTTGCGCGAGCCATAGTGCGACTGCGTGTCCGAGTAGTGAACGATGATGGGGAGCGATCCCGAGCGGAAACACGCGGCCCCGAAGCGCCCTTCGGGGCACGTGGTTGGGGGCACCCAGCAGCGGTTTGCGCCCGTCCCGTTCTCGCAGGGCGTTCCGGAGCTGCGGTCGTAGTACCCGTCGCCGACGAGCAGCTGGTACATGGCCTCGACGCTCGTGGACAAACCGTCCCCTCCCGACCCGCCTGGAATCGCGACGGCGGCGGTCTGAACGGCCATCGCGTCGCGGTTGATCTGGATGCCGCCGTACGTGCTCATCTGGCAGTGTCGGACCGGCGAGGTCCCAGGCAGCCCAGGACACAACGGGTGAAACACTCGATCGCTCGATGCTGCGTGCGCGCTGAGCGGATAGTCCTCGTAGTGTCCGACGCCGAACCAGGTCTCGGGAATCTGCGCGCGAATGCGATCCGCGATTCCCGTTACGGGCGTCGCGATCGACTCGCGAACGGCGCGCAGCACGGTGGTCATCGAGCCGGTCGTGTCAGCGATGAAGAACACGTCCGCCACGCGGATGTTGGTGCCGAACTCGAGCTCGCGGGTCGCAGTGGTGCCCAGCGGAAGAATGACGAAGTAGTCCGTCGCTGGGATTCTCCGCATCGGGTCGGTTCCGCAGCCCATCATCATTCGGCGGCCACAGTAGGCGTTCTCGACGACGTCGAGCTGACCGTCAGCGTCCGTGTCGCCGTTGCAAATGCTGGTGCCTGCGGCGCGCTCTTCTCGGTCGCCTGCGCCGTCATTGTCCGAGTCGAAGTCCAAGAAGTCCGGCAGGCCGTCGGGCCGAACCATCGCTGGATCACGCGCGTCGACTTCGCGCGCGCACTCGAGCGGGGGCGTCGAGATGTCCGCGTCGCCCGATTCGTCTCGGTCCGTCGCGCCGTCGCCATCCGAATCGAGGTCGCGGAAATTGCCGAGCATGTCGCGGTCGCGATCGGTGGTCCCCTCGTCGCGGTCGCCGATCGTGTCGTTGTCGGAGTCCACATCGCGCCAGTCGGGGCGGCCGTCGCTGTCGGTGTCCGGCGCCTCGGGCATCCCGTTGACCGTGATTTCGGCGCTGTTTTCGATGCCGTCGCCGTCCGCATCACGGTCGGCGTAGTCCGGAATCCGATCGCCATCGAGGTCGAACGGATTGCGCTCCCATCCGCCCTCGGGCGGCTCTTGCATCACGGGGGGCGCGAAGGAGGTGATGTCCTCGAGCCCGTCGCCGTTCGAGTCGCGATCGAGGTAGTCCGGCGTGTTGTCGGCGTCCGAGTCCATCGGACGGGTCACGCACGATGGCCGCTCGCTGCCGTAGTGCGCTTCGATCGCGTCCGGGATTCTGTCGTTGTCCGAGTCTTCGTCGGCCTTGTTGGGCGTGCCGTCGCGATCGGCATCGCCCTCGCCCTCGACGCTATCGGGGATCGAGTCTCGATCTGTATCGAGCGCGCAGATCGACGGCAGCGCATCAGCGCCCGTATCTGCAGCGTCGTTGCCGCCACCGTCGCCCGTCGAAACGACAGGCGGGCTACAGGCCGCGAGAAGGAGAAGAGCGCCCACGGAAACAAAAGGAATCGTTCGTCGCATGATGACCGCCGGGCTCGAACGTTGTCAGAGCCCGGGACACATGGCAAACGCTCCCGTTTCTTCTCCCGGCCGTTCGGGCTACGCCGTGGCTTCGGCGCGCGCCGAGGAGCCGGTCGCCTTCGGCTTCTCGGGTTTCGCGGATTTGCCTGCCGCCTTCTTCGCGGCGGCCTTCGCGGCGGGTTTCGCCGCAGACTTCGCGGACTTTTTCGTCGCGGCCTTCTTGGTCGCAACCGCTTTGCCCTTGGCCTCGGCCTTTTCTTCGGCGCTCGCGGCCTTCTTCGCCGCTGCCTCGGGCTTGGCCTTGCTCTCCTTCGCGGGCTTCTCGTCCTTCTTGCCCTTCTTTGCACCCCAGCCCTTCTTCGGCGGAAGCGGAAGCTTGAGCACTTCGGGGTTGATGTAGGGCTCGCGGACGACGCCGATCACCGGCTTGACCTCTGCGACGGGCGCCTCGGTTTCACCGTCGATCTCCACGCGGTCGATCTCGTCGTACCCGCAGCCCTCGGTGACGCACTTGAGAACCGGGCGCGTCTTGCCGCCGGACTTGATGAGAAACGCCGCGCTGCACTGCGGGCAGTTCGTCCTCACCGGCGGCTGGTAGAGACGGAAGTCGCACTTGGTCGTGGCGTAGTTCGAGCAGCCCCAGAAGGGCTTTCGCTTCGCGCCGCCGACCTGAATGACGTCGCCCTCTTTGCACTTGGGGCACTTGATTCCGAGCGGCACGGGGCTCGTGAAATCGCAGCGCGGGTACGCGGCGCAGCCGAGAAAGTCACTGCGCGATCCGCGACGCGCCGTGCGAACGAGCAGGTCGCTGCCGCACTTGGGGCACGGGCGACCTTCGTACACGCGCGGCGGGGGCGCGGGGTTTTCGTCGACGACGTTCTTGCACTCGGGATAGCCGGTGCACGCGTAGAAGTCCGACGTCGGCCCCCAGCGCTTCACCATCGGCCTACCGCATTTGTCGCAGATCTTGTCGCTCGCCTGCGGGCGCGGCCAGCCTGCAGCAGGCTCGCTGCCCTTCTTCTCGGAGTCGCAGCGGCTATGAAACGGCTGATAGATCTTGTCGACGACGCCGACCCACTTGAGCTCGCCCTCTTCGACACGATCGAGGTCCTTCTCGATCTGCGCGGTGAACTCGTAGTTGATGAAGTCGCCGAAGCGCGCTCGGAGACCGGTGGTCTTCGCGATGCCGAGCTTCGTCGGAACGAGCGCGCGATCCTGCTTCTCGACGTAGTCGCGCGACTGCACCTTGCTGACGATCTCGGCGTAGGTGCTGGGGCGTCCGATGCCCAGCTCTTCGAGCGCCTTGACGAGCGTGCCTTCGTTGTAGCGCGGCGCTGGCTGCGAGAACTTCTGGTCCGACTTGATCCCTGGCGGATCGAAGATCGACAGCTTCTCGCCCTCTCGAAGCTCGGGCAGCTGCGTGCCGTCCTCGGCGTCCGCGCTCGCGTCCTTCGGCGCGTCTTCGCCGGCGACCTCTTCTCCTGTCGGAACCGCGCCGTACGCGTCGAGCCACCCCGCGAAGCGCAGCGTTTGACCGCTGGTTCGCAGCGTCATCGCCCGCGCAGCCGCGTCCTTCGGCGCCGTCGCGTCGACCAGGACCGTGGTCTGATCGTAGAGCGCCTCGATCATCTGGCACGCCACGAACCGGTCGTAGATGAGCTTGTAGACCTTGTACTCGTCGGGCTTGAGCGACTTCTTGATCGCGTCGGGGCTCAGCTCGAGGTTGGTCGGTCGAATCGCTTCGTGCGCGTCCTGCGCGCTCGATCGCGTCTTGAAGAAGTTCGCCTTCTCGGGGACGAACTTCGCGCCGTACTTTGATTTGATGTGCGCACGGACGGCCTCGATCGCGTCGTTGGAGATGCGGGTCGAGTCTGTACGCATATACGTGATGAGACCGACGGGGCCCTCGGCGCCGACGTCGATGCCTTCGTAGAGGCGCTGGGCGACCTGCATCGTGCGAGACGCCGCGAAGCCAAGCCGAGACGAGGCGTCGCGCTGCAGAGACGAGGTGATGTACGGGGGCGGCGCGCGGCGCCGACGCTCGCGCTTCTCGACGCCGCGCACAGCGTACTGCGCGCCGACGAGCGCTGCGGTCAGCGCCTTGGAGTCAGCCTCCGTGGACACGACGCGCTCGCCGGTCTTGACGGCGCGGTCGCGGGACGGCGTCACGACCTTGACGCCATCGACCTCGATGAGGTGGGCGACGAAGTGCGGGCGCTTCTCGCCGAGCAGCGCGACGTCGACCGGCCAGTACTCCTGCGGAACGAACGCGCGAATCTCTTCTTCGCGCTCGACGATGAGCCGCAAGGCCACCGATTGCACGCGGCCTGCGGACAGAAAGTGCCCGTTGACCTGGCGGCACAGGCGCTTCCACAGCACCGACGAGAGCTCGTAGCCGATCAGCCGGTCGAGGATGCGCCGCGCTTGCTGTGCGTAGAAGCGCTGCTCGTCGACGGTGCGGGGCTTGGACAGACCGGCCTGCACACCTTTCTTGGTGATCTCGTGAAACTCGACCCGCCGC
>LNFM01003403.1_pt1 | contig 35311 bp, 32 predicted proteins | sample 596031 | NCBI WGS metagenome assembly LNFM01 (sample SAMN04254537, study PRJNA301005) | activated carbon metagenome | isolation source: dual media filters at the Ann Arbor, Michigan drinking water treatment plant | place: USA: Ann Arbor
CCCCGGGAATCCGATCAGTCCCGCAACCGAAGCCAAGTTGACGATTGCGCCGCCGCCTCGCTCGTCCTCGACATGCTGTGCACGGGGGAAAAGAGCCCCGCTTCTGCGACAGCCTGTCTTCTTGGGGTGTCGAAGGGCTTGTTCGCGATCATGCTGATCGTCCTTGGCGGCCACTCGGGCTTGAGGTGCTGCATCAGGTCATCATGGTCGTCGGCCTGCCACGCCCGCCTGCGATCGTTACCAGCATGTCGCCTTCCAGCCCCTCCAGGATTGCGCGCGCTCCGGTGCCGAGGTGGGCATCCGCCGATATGCCCTTCGTGTGCTTGCCGAAGGCGACAAGGTCGGGCCTTGCCAGCTCGGCATGGCGCGTGATGACCGCGCCGACGGAACCGGTGTCCACCCGAATGACCAGGGAACTGTCCGCCAGATTGACCTCTCGCTCCGCCAGAACGATGCATCGACGCACGATCTCGTTGATGCGCTGGCGCACGCTCATGTCGCGGTCCTCGGTTTCCTGGGCGTGCACGATCGTGAAGTGCCCGGTCGGCGCCACCTTCAGCGCGCATTCGAGCACGAAAGGGGAGGTTGGCCCCAGATCCAGGCCGACCATGACATTCTCGTAGTGACCCCGGGGTTCATTTCTGACCACGAGCAGAGGCAGGGGCGCGTTGACCAGAAGCTGCTCCAGGATCGTGCCCTCCAGGATGCGATCCCCGTGCGGGTGCTCCGTGACGCCGACGATCAGCAGTTCCGCACCGACGGCCTGAGCCTCGGCGACGATCGCCTCCACGACAGGACCGCTCGTCCGCTTGACGGACGTCGCGGCGAACCCTGCGCCAAAATCGTCCTCCAGTTCCTGTTCGAGCCACCCGATGGTTGCCTCGACGTGGCGGGCGAGCGCGTCGTCGCCATCGTCCGCAACGTACAGAATGTGCAACGCCGCGTTGCGCGCGCGCGCAAGCAGGAAGGCCCGTGCGAGGGCGAATCGGGACGTGGCCCCCAGGTTGGTCGCCATCAGAAAACGTTTCATGATACTTCTTCCGTTGGTGAACGCCTCAGGCAGCGGGCCTCGTGCGCTCTACCGCGGCCGTATGTGTCGCGGCGACCACGGTGTGGGTTCCGTGTTGCTGCGCGCGTCGTGTCGCTGGCCTCGAGCCGGCAAGTCTCGCGTCCACTCGGCTACTGGGCAACGAACCCGCCATCGATGGGGATGTTGGCCCCTGTAACGAAGCCGGCGCGCGAAGAGCAGAGCCACACGGTCAGATCCGCCACTTCCTCCGCGGTCCCGATGCGTCCGATCGGGTGCAGCGGGTCCATCATCTGCGCACTGCTCATCGCGCCGCCAGAAGCCTGCTCGGCGAGCGAGTCGAGCATCCGCGTATCAATGCCGCCCGGACAGACCGAGTTCACCCGAATTCCCTGCTTTCCATATTCGAGCGCCGTGTTCTTCGTCAGCCCGTTCACAGCGTGCTTGGAGGCCACATAGGGGGAAAGACCGGGGAAGCCGATCAGTCCAGCAACCGAAGCCATGTTGACGATCGCCCCGCCGCCGCGCTTCAGCATCTGCGGGATCTCGGCCTTCATGCAGAGGAAGACGCCCTTGGCGTTGATGCCGAGAACCCTGTCGAAATCCGCCTCGGACTGGTCGGCCAGCGGGACGACGCGTCCTTCGATGCCAGCGTTGTTGCAGGCGCAGTCCAGCCCGCCGAATGCCGCCACCACGCTCGCGACGAGCGCTTCGACGTCCGCCGCCTTCGATACGTCGGCCCTGACGAATCTCGCCACGCCGCCCGATGCGACGATCAGCCGGGCGGTCTCCGCGCCACCCGCCTCGTCGATGTCGCTGACGACGACGCGGGCGCCTTCGCTCGCGAACTTAAGCGCGACCGCCCGGCCGATGCCGGCGGCAGCGCCGGTGACCAGAGCCGTCTTTCCTTCTACCAGACCCATTGCAGCCTCCATGAATTGCACTTGGCCGCGACTACCACGCAGCGGCCGAGGCGACGTTGACGCGGATCAAGAGGAGCCCGGCCTCGCATCTCAGTGCGACAGGAGGACAGGCAATTTCAGCTCCGCGAAGATGCCCTTCGTCGCACCGCCGAGGACGAAATCCCGGACCCTCGAATGGCCGAAGCCGCCCATGGCCAGAAGCTGGGCACCCGCCTCGATGGCTCCCTCCTGCAACGCTTGCGCCACGGTTCGGCCTGCCAGCGCAATGTGACGTGGCTCGGCAGCGAAGCCTCGCTGCCTCAGCGATGCCGAAAGGGCTTCGGCGATGTCCTTTCCGGGCAGCGGCTTTTCATCCTGGACGGTAAGGACAGTGATCCGGCAGCCACTGGCCAGCAGGGGCATGAGGTCCGCGATCGCGCGGGCAGCCACTCTGCTTGCGTCCCAGGCGATCGCCACATGCTCGATCGGCCTGGAACGGGCATCGGGCGGAACGAGCAGCGATGGGCGGCCCGAGCCGAACACCACGGCTTGCGCGAGGTCGTTGAGCGAGACCGCTTCCTGGGACCAGGGCAGGAGAACGATGTCGAAATATCGCGCCTCCACCATGGCGGCATCTCTCGTCGAGCCGGGTTCGGCTTCCCTCGTCGCGCAGTGGACCTTGAAGCGGCCGGCGGCGCACCGTTCTGCGAGGGTATGAAGTTCCTTGCACCGGCTCCGGCTGTTGTCCTCGGTTCCCCGGATCATCTGAGGGATATTGAGAAGCAGTCCTCCGATCGGCGTCGAGACGCGCGGTATCTGGACAGCGAAGGTCGTGACATGGAGTTCGCTGTCGAATGCGTGGGCAAAGCCGATTGCCGCCTCGACCGAACTGTCGGGCGCGCAATCCGGATAGGTCATCAACGGCATATAGGCGAGGCGTTTGAGCGACATGGGATGTCCTTCTTTCTGTGAGCCGTTTGGCTTGGCGTTGGCTTGTTCGACTATCACACGCAAAATCCGATCAGCTGGCGGCGCCTGGCCCCTTTGCCGGGGGGATGGCGAGCACATCGATCTGCGAATCCCGCAGGACCCGTTCGGTGGTGCTCCCGAGCAGGAGCCGTTCCAGGCCACGCCTGCTGTGCGTGGCCATGACGATGAGGTCAGCCTGCACCAAGTCCGCGGCAGCCAGGATTTCGTGACTGGGGTGGGTTGCGTCGTGGCGCAGGATCGTGTGGACGGACGGCAAGCCAACGGCAGCAAGGAATCTGCCGGTTGCGATCCTGGCAAGGTCGCGCTGGTCGTCGAGGTAGGCCTCTCTTTCCTCCTCCGAGATCTGATGCGACATCGCCAGCCGCAGCATTGGCGCGTCAAAGACGTGAAGGGCCGACTGCCGGGCTTCCCCAGACAAGTCGAGCGCCAGATAGGTCGCCATGGCGTCTCGCGAGCCCTCGCTGAGATCGGTGGACAGGAGCACATGCCGGTACGGCCCGACGGGTGTGGCATTCGCCATCAGCACCGGGCAATCCGCGCCCCGGATCGTCCGCTCCACCGTCGTGCCGACGAAGATGTCTCGGAAGATCTGGCGGCGATGCGGCCCGAGCACCACAAGGTCGGGCTTCTCGTCCTGCACGGCCTGCAGGATCGCCTGAGAAGGTTCTCCCGTCACCACGCGCCAGGTGCTCCTCAGCCCGTCGACATCGGCCAGGGTCGCCGACAGTTCGCGCAGCAGGCTTTCCGTTTCGTACCGCTCGCGCTCGACGATGCGGGGCGACCGGTCGTCGTCCAGGCCATGCATGATCGTCAGCATTGCGCCGCTCTGCCGGGCAAGCAGCGTCGCCCGGCGCAGCGCCCGATCGGAACGTTCCGAAAAGTCGGTCGCGACGAGTATCCGCTTCATCTCGGGCTCCCTTGGTTTCACCCGAAGAAAGCATGGCGAGGAGACAACTGGCTTGACCTGTGTCAACTATCCTTAGGAAAACGTCGCTATCCTGCGCCTTGATGCGGAGTAAGAAGCCATCCCATGCCCTACGATCGTTACCGCACTGTCCAGGAAGTGGCAGAGTTGTTGAAGGTGAACGAAGCGACGGTCCGCCGCTGGATCAGGGCAAGGGATGGCGCATCGGCGACGCCGATCTCGCCAGCTTCTTCCATCATCATGAAACCCGCCCCCGGGAGATCGACAACGGTCATGGGCCGGCAGGCGCTCCGGAACTCGGCTCTGATCCGAACGGCCGGTCGCCGCCGTGATCGTGTTTGTCCGCTATGTCGCCACGCCGCTGACCGAGAGGCTTGCGCAGGCGCCCGTCACGGACCAAATGTCCAGCCCCTCGCGGCCCGGCTGAGCATTGCCGCCGGCAGGAGCGCCTCGCTTTTCTGGACGATCAACGAAATCAGGGGTCTGGATGGTGGGCGTGACAGGGATTGAACCTGTGACCCCTGCAATGTCAATGCAGTGCTCTCCCGCTGAGCTACACGCCCATCCGAAGCCGGGCTTACACCACACAATGGCGGCGGGCGTCAAGGGTGGTTGGCGGGGGAACTACGCCGCCTGAAGCATCTTCTCGACCTCGTTGACGAGGTCCCTGAGATGGAAGGGCTTGGACAGGATCTTGGCATCCTTGGGCGCCTTTGAATCCGGGTTCAGCGCGACGGCCGCAAAGCCGGTGATGAACATGACCTTCAGGTCGGGGTCGATCTCGGTGGCGCGCCGCGCAAGCTCGATGCCGTCCATCTCCGGCATCACGATGTCGGTCAGCAGAAGCGAGAAGGGTTCCTCGCGCAGCCGCTCGTAGGCGCTCGCGCCATTGTCGAAATCGCTGACGTCATAGCCGGCACGCTCCAGCGCCTTGACCAGGAATCGGCGCATGTCGTCGTCGTCTTCAGCAAGAAGAATGCGTGCCATCGTGTCCCGTCCGAATCAGCCCCGTGAACGACGCTCACGCCGTCCGGTTAACCAAACTGTATATGAGGTCTGGAGGGTAAACATCAAGTGAATGCAAGGCGTAGCGGAGCGCCGTCGGTTTGCCGGTGCGGGGCCCGAATGGCTGGACAGGAGCCTTGACTGGTGGCAGTTTCGCTGCATGACGCACTTTGTATTTCGCGTGAGGCCATCCGCATGAGCGCGGCAGAGGATTTTGCGTCTGTCGCGCCGTTCGAGGTGCGCGCAAGCGCGATCCAGCGCGTGCCCTTCGTGTTCAATTCGCCGCACAGCGGGCGCTTCTATCCCGAGCGCTTCCTGGCGATGACGCGGCTCGACCACAATGCGATCCGCCGCTCGGAAGACTGCTATGTCGACGAGCTGTTCGGCAGCGCGGTCGGGCTCGGCGCGCCGATGCTGGCGGCGAATTTCCCCCGTGCCTATATCGACGTCAACCGCGAGCCGTGGGAACTCGACCCGCGCATGTTCCACGAGCCGGTGCCGTCATTCGCCAACATCCGCTCGGCGCGGGTGGCCGGCGGCCTCGGCACCGTGCCAAAACTGGTCGGCGAGGGGCTCGACATCTATCCGTCGCGGCTGCCGCTTGCCGAGGCGCTGTCGCGCATCGACACGATCTACAAGCCCTATCACGATGCGCTGAAGCGGCTGATCACGCGGACCCATGCCCGGTTCGGCTATGCCGTGCTGGTCGACTGCCACTCCATGCCGGCCAGCATACGGGTCAGCGAATCGGGCCTGCGGCCGGACTTCATCGTCGGTGACCGCTTCGGCTCCTCAGCAGCCGCCGCCGTGACCGAGAACGCCATCTCGCTGCTCATCTCGATGGGCTACACGGTGGCGCACAACAAGCCCTATGCAGGCGGCTTCATCACCGAGCATTACGGGCGTCCGGCGCGGCGGCTGCATGCCCTGCAGATCGAGATCAACCGCGGCCTCTACATGAATGAACGTACCTTCCAGAAGTCGGCGGGCTTCGATGCGCTGGCCGACGATCTCGGCCAGTTCTGCGCCAATCTGATGTCGCTGCCCGACCATGTCTTCGCGGGCCTGCCGCTCGCGGCCGAATAGCGCTTGAGGCGCACAGTCAGCGGTAGCCGGAAAGAGGGCAAAAAAAACCGCGTTGCTTGCACAACGCGGTCCAAGTCTAGGGAGGAAACGCCCAAGGAGGGCATGGACAGGAGAACCTGTCCGACACCAAGCCTATTGTGCGCTGCACAAATGTCAAGCGAGCTTCACGGCTTTTTAATTCATAGTGATGTGGGAATTGTCCGAGAAATGGGATCGTGACATTCCTGCAACTAGGGCCGGCCACAGGAGCGGGCCTCACCAGGATCGGGGGTTGGATTGCACATTTCCGCGGAATTCCTGCGGCGCCTCGCCGCGGCGGCGGCTGCCGAGACGCTGCCGCGCTTTCGCGCGCGCGGCGTCGTTGCGAACAAGATCGCCGGTGGCTTCGACCCGGTCACCGAGGCCGATCGCGAGGCGGAACGCGTCATTCGGGAACTGATCAACGCGGAATTCCCGGGCCACGGTATTCTGGGGGAGGAGCATGGTTCGGAAAACGCCTCCAGCCGGCATATCTGGATCATCGATCCGATCGACGGCACGCGCGCCTTCATTTCCGGGGTCCCGCTGTGGGGCACCCTGGTCGGGCTGACGCAGGACGGCGTGGCCGTCGCGGGAATGATGGCGCAGCCCTTCACCGGCGAGCTCTACTATGCCAACGACACGGGTGCCCACTATGAAGGACCCGACGGGAAGCGGGTGCTGCGGACGTCGGCGACGACAGCCCTGTCGGATGCGATCCTCTTCACCACGACGCCGTCGCTGTTTCGCGGCGCCGGCAGGGAGCGCTTCGACGCGCTGGAGGCCAGTGTCCAGCTCACGCGCTACGGTGCCGACTGCTATGCCTTTGCCATGGTTGCGGCAGGCAACATCGACATCGCCGTCGACGCCGGCCTGCAGTCCTATGACATCGCGGCGCTGGTTCCGATCATCGAGAAGGCAGGCGGCGTCGTCACGACCTTCGATGGCGGAAGGCCCGAGAAGGGCGGCGACATCATCGCAGCCGCGACGCCAGAGCTGCATGCGGCGGCACGGCTGATCCTGCAGGGCTGAATCGCCGGGAGCGGCCGTCTGCCGCCTCAGGCGGCGACCTGCTCCGTACCCGGCACGAAGGCGTCGAAGGCCGCAAAGAGCTGTTCGCGGTATCTGTCGGCCTCCTGAAGGATCTCGTGGCGCGCACCGTCGATGGTGAGCAGCGATCCCGTCTTCAGCCGCAGCGCATAGGCCTCCACCGCCTTGGTCGACACCACCGTGTCGGCGCCCGCCCCGATGAACAGGACCGGAAGCTGGATGGCCGCCATGAAGTCCGGGTCCTGCACCTTGAACGAGGCCTTGCAGGCGGCCCGTATCCAGGAGACGGTCGGTCCGCCCAGCGCCAGTTCCGGATAGGTTTCGTAGAGCCGCACGTTGCGCGTGTAGCGGTCGAGATCACTGGTGAGCGTGTTGGTAACGAAGGGCGTGCTTTCGCGCGGACGCTTGCCGCCATAGGCGTAGCTTCCCCCAAAGCCGAGATAATAGAGGATGGTGGCCAGCCGCAGAACCCCGCGCATCGAGAAGGGCATGTTGGTGACGCTGAGGAACGGGGCGACGAGAACCATGCGACGAACGCGGTTCACCAGCACGGGACTGGCGAGAAGGCCGATCAGCGAGCCCGTCGAGTGGCCGAGCACGTAGTAGGGGCCGCGACAGTCGGGCAGCACGATCTCGGCGAAGAACTGATCGAGATCCGCGACATAATCGTCGAAACTCCTGACATGGCCGCGCATCGGATCGCGGATCAGCCGGGCCGACCTGCCCTGGCCGCGCCAGTCCATGATGGCGCTGCCGAGCCCCCGCGCCGACAGGTCCCGGATGGTCTCGAAATACTTTTCGATGCATTCGTTGCGGCCGGGCAGGATGACGACCGTGCCGCGCAGCGGACGGGCGGTGGCGGCAAAGCATGCATGGCGCAGCGTGATGCCGTCGCGCGTCGTCATGGTGCCGTGTCTGGCGTTGTCCGGCCTCGGATTGCCCGCGATGTCGTGGAAGAATTCGGTCATCATCCGCACTGCATTGCCCACGCGCCGCTTCGCGGGGCCTGTCCCGGAATAGGACGATAGACGGCAAAAGCAAAGAAATTCCGACGATGTCGGGGTGTATGAACGGAACAGGGCCGGAAACCGCTTGCGCTGTTTCCGGCCCCTTTCGATCCGGGAGGAAGGGACGTTACACCCGGCTCGGCCCGTCACGATGGCTCGCGCCACCGCTTTTCTTGATGGTGCCGAGACTATCCGAGGCTTGCTGAACGGATGCCGAAGCGGTCGTTCATGGCGCGTTCATCGATCACATGAGTGATTGAAGGCCGTGAAATTCAGCCGGAAAAATCTTGAAATGCCCAATTGCCGTACCCAGATCATCGTTGCGGCCGCCACATCGGGACCGCTGATCCAGCCGAAGCGCCGCTTACGGGTTTCGCACCGGGTCACTTACGCAAACCATGTTGCTCAACAGGAGAACACACACATGCGTCACGTTGATTTTTCACCCCTCTATCGTTCCACCGTCGGCTTCGACCGCCTGTTCACGATGCTCGATTCCCTCGGTCAGCCCGAGAGCGCCCAGACCTACCCGCCCTACAACATCGAGCGCACCGGCGAGGATGCCTACCGGATCTCGATGGCCGTGGCCGGCTTCTCGGAGACCGACATCGCCATTGAAGCGCACCGCAACGTGCTCAGCATCAAGGGCGAGCGCAGTGACGAGAGCGCCGGAGAAGGCTCCGAAGTGCTCTACCGCGGGATCGCCGCACGCGCCTTCGAGCGCCGCTTCCAGCTGGCCGACCATGTCGAGGTAACCGGCGCGGTGCTGAAGAACGGCCTGCTTCACATCGACCTGAAGCGCCACGTCCCGGAGGAGTTCAAGCCGCGCAAGATCGCCATTACCGCCGGCGGCAACGGTGCCAAGCAGATCGAGACCACGACGGCGAACTAAGCCCTCCCGGGCTTGATGCGAATGGGCGGCGTCCTTCGGGGCGCCGCCTTTTTGTTTGCGTCGACTTTGGTTGACCGAGGTTGGCGAACGGCGATAATTGCCAAGTGTGGAAAAAACCGCGAGCAGATAGCATGAAGGCGAGCGAAACGATCAGCGTTACCCTGTCGCCAGACTTGGCCAAGACGCTGCGCGAGAGCGTCGCGGCTGGCGAATTCGCCACAACCAACGACGCTGCTCGGAATGCCATTGAACAATGGCAGCGTGCCCGGCTGGCGAATGCAGACGCGATAGATGCCATCCGCTCTCGCCTGCGCAAGTCCATGGAAGATCCAAGGCCAAGTCTTGGTTTCGACGAAGCGGAAGACGAAATGATTCGCTTCATGGCAATTTCGGCATCGACCGTTCCGGATGCGGCGCGTTAAGGTCACATTTCGCCCCGACGCGATCGCCGATTTGCAGCACATCTATCAGGTTGTCGCCACGGCCAGCGGCAGCCATGCTGTAGCTTCGAAATTCGTTGCGCGGATCATGGCGCGGTGCCGCAGGATCGGCGATGTGCCGCGCGGCGGCAGGCCGAGAGATGACCTCATGCCCGGACTGCGTATCGTTCCATTTGAACATGCGGCCGTCATTGCCTATCACGTCGACGCCTGGGTGGAGATCGTCAACGTATTCTACGGCGGACGGGATTATGAGCGTCTCTTTCGCAGTGATCCCGCGGGCGGTGAATAGGCGGCCGGCGGAAGAGCTCACGCAATCAGCGCAGCCATCGCGTCGACATGCGCCTGGGTCGTCGCAAAGCTGGTGACGAAGCGGCAGATCGTTTCGTCGTCCTCGATCTGGCCGGCAAAGCCGTGCGGGCGGGGCCAGGGGTAGAAGGCGGCACCGGAGGCGAGGGCTGCGTCCGAGGTCGCCTTCTTCATGATCGCAAAGACCTCGTTGGCATCGGGCTCCCAGGCAAGCCGTGTTCTGGGCGAGGCGCGGAAGGCGTCAGCGAGCTTGTCGGCCATGGCGTTGGCGTGACTTGCGGTTTCCAGCCACAGCCCGTCCTTGAAATAGGCTTCGAACTGCGCCGCGATGAAGCGCGACTTGGAAAACAACTGGGCCGCGCGCTTGCGGATGAAGGCCAGTTCGTCTGCCTGGGCCGGGTCGAACAGCACGATCGCCTCGGCGCACCAGCAGCCGTTCTTGGTGCCGCCGAAAGAGAGCAGGTCGACGCCACGCTTCCAGGTCATTTCTGCCGGCGTCGCGTCCAGCGAAACGAGCGCATTGGCAAAGCGCGCGCCGTCCATATGGAGCGGCAGGTCGTATTTCTTCGCTATCGCGGCGATCTCGGCGATGTCGTCGAGGGAGTAGACGGTTCCGGCCTCTGTCGACTGGGTGATCGAGATCGCGGCGGGGCGTCCGGAATGCACGGAGGTCGGCATGAAGTGGGCGATCGCCCTGTCCAGATTGGCCGGGTCCATGCGGCCGAGGGGGCCGTCCACCGCGTGCAGGCGGCCGCCGCCGGTCAGGAATTCCGGCGCACCGCATTCGTCTTCGAGGATATGCGCCTCGCGGTGGCAGAACGAGATGCTACCGGGCCGGCTGGACAGCGTCAGCGACAGGGAATTGGCGGCCGTTCCCGTGCCGACGAAGAAGACCGACACCTCGCGCTCGAAAATCTCGCTGAAGCGCTCCGCTACCTGGAGATCGAGCAGGCCATTGCCGTAGGCCGCGTCGAAGCCGCCGGAATGGGCGGAAAGGTGCGCGGCGACCTTGGGATGGGCGCCGGCCCAGTTGTCGGAAGAAAAATGCATCGGTCCATCCGGTTTCGTTGGTGCGCCCGATCAGCCGGACGGTGCGACCATGCCGACTTTTTCGCCTTGGTTTCAAGGGCCACGGTGGACTGCGGGGCTGGCGCTGGAAGGGCAGAGCGGAAAGAAGGAAAGTTGCGCAAAGGCCGCTTATGGCGACACAAAATTACGCATCCTCGCTGAACCCTTTGCGAATCGGTCTTGTATGCCGCCTCAATTTCTGCCATAAGAATTTAGGACAGCACTGCTGTCTTATTTAACTGCGCAGCCGCTTCATGTTTTGGCGTATGCTGAGGACCGTCCGGCCGATGTGCCACGGCACTTGCAGCGCGGACTTCATGACGCGGATCGTGCCTTGCGGTTTTTCACCGCTGGCAGGATCACGGCAACAGAATGCCTGGCCTGAAAGGTCACCCGCCCGGTCCATGCCGTGCGTGACCCGAAAGGCAGGCCGAACGCGGAGGATGAGGCGATGACGGACATGCCATCTTTGACCCCGGCCACAGGCGCCGCGCGGACCAAAGCCGCGACCGCCGGCCGCGCCCCGGAAGCCCAGGGTCTCTATGATCCGCGCTTCGAGCACGATGCCTGCGGCGTCGGCTTCATCGCCAACATGAAGGGCGTCAAGTCGCACCAGATCGTCAGGGACGGCCTGGCCATGCTGGAGAACCTGACGCATCGCGGCGCGGTGGGCGCCGACCCGCTGATGGGCGACGGCGCCGGCCTCCTGGTGCAGATTCCGGACCGCTTCCTGCGCGCGGAGATGGCGAAGCAAGATATCGACCTGCCGCCGTCGGGGCAGTATGGCGTCGGCCACTGGTTCATGCCGCAGGACGAGGCGCTGCGCGAGCATGTCAATGCCGTCATCGCAGAATCGGCGCAGTCCGAGGGATTGCCGCTGATCGGCTTCCGCGACGTGCCGGTCGACAATTCCTCGCTGTCCAAGGCGCCCGACATCGCGGCGGCCGAGCCGTTCCATTGCCAGGTCTTCATCGGCCGGCCGGCCGAGATCCTCGACGACGAGGAATACGAGGCGCGGCTCTACGTGCTGCGCAAGGTCATTTCCGGCCGCATCTACGCCGAGAACGAGAACAGGGACATCGGCGCCTATTGCGTGTCGCTGTCGGCGCGCACCATCGTCTACAAGGGCATGTTCCTCGCCTATCAGGTCGGCGCCTACTACAGGGATCTGGCGGACCCGCTGTTCGAGACGGCGCTGGTGCTCGTCCACCAGCGGTTTTCCACCAACACGTTCCCGTCGTGGAAGCTGGCGCATCCCTACCGGATGGTCGCGCACAATGGCGAGATCAACACCGTTCGCGGCAACAACAACTGGATGGCCGCGCGCCAGGCGTCGGTCGATTCGGAATTGTTCGGCAACGACATCTCGAAGCTGTGGCCGATCTCCTATGAGGGGCAGTCGGACACAGCCTGCTTCGACAACGCGCTCGAGTTCCTGTTCCAGGGTGGCTACAAGCTGTCCCATGCGATGATGATGCTGATCCCGGAAGCCTGGGCCGGCAACAAGTCGATGGATCCCGACCGCAAGGCCTTCTACGAGTATCACGCGGCGCTGATGGAGCCGTGGGACGGCCCGGCCGCGGTCGCCTTCACCGATGGCCGCCAGATCGGCGCGACGCTCGACCGCAACGGCCTGCGGCCGGCGCGCTATATCGTCACCGACGACGACCGCGTCATACTGGCCTCGGAAGCCGGCGCCTTCACCGTGCCGGAAGAGAAGATCGTCAAGAAGTGGCGGCTTCAGCCGGGCAAGATGCTTTTGATCGACCTCGAGAAGGGGCGCATCATTTCCGACGAGGAGATCAAGTCGGAGATCGCAACAAGGCATCCCTACAAGACCTGGCTTGCCAACACCCAGCTCATCCTCGAAGAGTTGAAGCCCGTCGCGCCGCGCGAGTTGCGCAAGGACGTGACGCTGCTCGATCGCCAGCAGGCGTTCGGCTACACGCAGGAAGACGTCAAGCTCCTGATGTCGCCCATGGCCACCACGGGGCAGGAAGCCGTCGGCTCGATGGGAACCGACACGCCGATTTCGGCGATGTCGGACAAGTCGAAGATGCTCTACACCTACTTCAAGCAGAACTTCGCGCAGGTCACCAATCCGCCGATCGACCCGATCCGCGAGGAACTGGTGATGAGCCTGGTGTCCTTCATCGGGCCGCGGCCGAACATTTTCGATCTCGTCGGCTCGTCGCGCAAGAAGCGGCTGGAAGTGCGCCAGCCGATCCTGACCAATGGCGATCTGGAAAAAATCCGGTCGATCGGCCACACGGAAGACCGCTTCGACACCAAGACGATCGACGTCACCTATTCGGCGGCCGAGGGCTGGGCCGGCATGCGCGGCGCGATCGAGCGGCTCTGCGACCGCGCCGAGTCGGCGGTCGCGGGCGGCTACAACATCATCATCCTGTCGGACCGCCAGGTCGGCCCGGACCGCATCGCCATCCCGGCGCTGCTGGCGACGGCGGCCGTGCACCACCACCTGATCCGCAAGGGGCTGCGCACCTCCGTCGGCCTCGTCGTCGAATCCGGCGAGCCGCGCGAAGTGCATCACTTCTGCTGCCTCGCGGGCTACGGCGCGGAGGCGATCAACCCCTACCTCGCCTTCGACACGCTGCTCGACATGCAAAAGCGCGGCGAGATTCCCGAGGAGGTCGACGCCTACGAAGTCGTCACGCGCTACATCAAGTCGATCGGCAAGGGCATCCTCAAGGTCATGTCCAAGATGGGCATATCGACCTACCAGTCCTATTGCGGCGCGCAGATTTTCGATGCCGTCGGGCTGAAGAGCGAGTTCGTCCAGCAGTATTTCACCGGCACCGCGACGATGATCGAGGGCGTCGGGCTCGACGAGGTGGCAATGGAAACGGTCAGCCGCCATTCCGATGCCTTCAGCGACGATCCCGTGCTGCGCAACGCCCTGGAAGTGGGCGGCGAATATCTGTTTCGCATGCGCGGCGAGGCGCATGTCTGGTCGCCCGACGCGGTCGCCACGCTGCAGCATGCAGTCCGAAAGGGGTCGTGGGATACGTTCAAGGAGTTCTCGCAGCAGATCGACAGCCAGACCGCGCGGGCGCAGACCATTCGAGGCCTGTTCCGCATCAAGCTCGCCGAGGATACCGGCCGCGCGCCGGTTTCGCTTGACGATGTCGAGCCGGCCTCGGAGATCGTCAAGCGCTTCTCGACCGGCGCCATGTCGTTCGGGTCGATCAGCCGCGAGGCGCACACCACGCTTGCGCGCGCCATGAACCAGATCGGCGGCAAGTCCAACACGGGCGAGGGCGGCGAGGAACCCGACCGCTATCTGCCGCTGCCTGGTGGAGGCGCGAACCCCGAGCGTTCGGCCATCAAGCAGGTGGCGTCCGGCCGCTTCGGCGTCACGGCGGAATATCTCGTCAACTCCGACATGATGCAGATCAAGGTTGCGCAGGGCGCCAAGCCGGGCGAGGGCGGACAATTGCCCGGCCACAAGGTCGACGCGACGATTGCCAAGACACGCCATTCCACGCCCGGCGTCGGCCTCATCTCGCCGCCGCCGCATCACGACATCTATTCGATCGAGGATCTGGCGCAGCTGATCTACGATCTGAAGAACGTCAACCCGGCGGCCGACGTGTCGGTCAAGCTCGTCTCGGAGGTCGGCGTCGGCACGGTTGCCGCCGGTGTCGCCAAGGCGCGTGCGGACCACATCACCATTTCGGGATATGATGGCGGGACCGGCGCCTCGCCGCTGACCTCGCTCAAGCATGCCGGCTCGCCATGGGAGATGGGCCTGGCCGAGACGCACCAGACGCTGGTACTGAACGGCCTGCGCGCCCGCGTCGCGCTCCAGGTCGACGGCGGATTGCGCACCGGCCGCGACGTCATCATCGGCGCGCTGCTCGGCGCCGACGAGTTCGGCTTCTCCACCGCCCCGCTGATCGCGGCCGGCTGCATCATGATGCGCAAGTGCCATCTCAACACTTGTCCGGTCGGCGTCGCGACGCAGGACCCCGTGCTGCGCAAGCGGTTCAAGGGTACGCCAGAGCATGTCATCAACTTCTTCTTCTATGTCGCGGAAGAGGTCCGGCAGCTGCTGGCCGACATGGGCTACACGAGACTCGACCAGATCATCGGCGATGCCGATCTCCTCGAGAAGCGCCAGATGATCGAGCACTGGAAGGCCCGCGGGCTTGATTTCAGCCGCGTCTTCTACAAGCCCGACGCGCCGCGTTCAGCCACCTACTGGACCGAGCGCCAGAAGCATCCGATCGACGACGTGCTCGACCGCAAGCTGATCGAGCAGGCGAAGGTGGCGCTGGAGTCCAAGATCCCGGTCAGGATCGAAATGCCGATCCGCAACGTCGACCGCTCCGCCGGCGCGATGCTGTCGGGCGAGGTCGCCAAGCGCTTCCGGCACAAGGGTCTCAAGGACGGCACGATCTCGGTCAGGCTCACCGGGACCGCGGGTCAGTCTTTCGGCGCGTTCCTGGCCCGCGGCATCACCTTCGAGCTCGTCGGCGACGGCAACGACTATGTCGGCAAGGGCCTGTCTGGCGGCCGCATCGTCGTGCGCCCGCCGGAAAACACCCGCATCGTGTCGGAGGAGTCGATCATCGTCGGCAACACCGTGCTCTATGGCGCCACCGAGGGCGAAGCCTATTTCAGCGGCGTCGCGGGCGAGCGTTTTGCCGTGCGCAATTCGGGCGCTGCGGCTGTCGTGGAGGGCGTCGGCGACCATGGCTGCGAGTACATGACCGGCGGCGTGGTCGTCGTCATCGGCAAGACCGGACGCAACTTCGCGGCCGGCATGTCGGGTGGCGTCGCCTATGTGCTCGACGAGGATGGCGACTTCGCCGAGCGCTGCAACATGGCGATGGTGGAGCTCGAACCCGTTCCGGAAGAGGACGACATGATGGAGAAGCTGCATCATCATGGCGGCGACCTGGCGCACAAGGGCAGGGTCGACGTCTCCGGCGACATGACCAAGCATGACGAGGAGCGGCTGGTGCAGCTGATCTCCAAGCATGTCCACTACACCGGCTCGGCGCGGGCCAAGGCCATCCTCGACGACTGGGCGGCGTTCCGGCCGAAATTCCGGAAGGTCATGCCGGTGGAGTATCGCCGTGCGCTGGCCGAGATGGAGCGCAACCGGATGAACGTGGCGGCGGAGTAGGGCACCGCCAGGCGCTTCTGTGATATGAGGGTACATCCACGACGGAGGTGCTTATGGGAGCAGTATCACGGGAAGTATCCGCTAAAATCGCGAGGATCGACGGTCGGCGATTTGTTGAAATACCAGAAGAGCTTTTTCTTGAAGGTGTCGGCATAATGATCCGTCAGGAGCGGGACGGAGTGATCACCATCCACCCAGCGGAAAATGCGGCGCGTGAAGCAATGTGGGCAAGGTTCAATCCCTTTGTCGAATGGGAGAACGGGACGTGGCCCGAGGATCTGCCGGAGGAAGTTGCAGAAAGCTGAGCTTAGCCGCCGCTTTGGCCAGGCGAACAAGCTGTTCCTCTGATTAACGGACAAGATTTCAACTGGTGTGAAGGTTAGATAAGTGGGCAAGGTAACGGGCTTTCTCGAAATCGACAGGCAGGTGCACAAGTACCAGCCGGCATCCGACCGGATTCGCCATTTCCGCGAATTCACCCTGCCCATGTCGGACAAGGAGGTCGAGAAGCAGGCCGCGCGCTGCATGGATTGCGGCGTACCCTTCTGCCACGGCCCGACTGGCTGCCCGATCCACAACCAGATCCCGGACTGGAACGACCTTGTCTATGCCGGCGACTGGGAGAATGCGGTGCGCAACCTGCATTCCACCAACAATTTCCCGGAATTCACCGGCCGCATCTGCCCCGCACCTTGCGAGGAAGCCTGCACGCTCAATCTCGAGGACATCCCGGTCGCCATCAAGACGATCGAGCAGGCTCTTGCCGACAAGGCCTACGAGCTCGGCATGGTGCGTCCGCAGCCGGCCGAGAAGCAGACCGGCAAGCGGGTCGCCATTATCGGCTCGGGTCCGGCGGGCATGGCCGCGGCCCAGCAGCTCGCGCGCGCCGGGCATGCCGTCCATGTCTATGAACGCGAGAGCAAGCCCGGCGGGCTGATGCGCTTCGGCATCCCGGACTTCAAGATGGAGAAGCACTTCATCGACCGGCGTGTCGAGCAGATGCAGGGCGAGGGGGTCACCTTCTTCTGCGGCGTCAATGTCGGGGTCGACAAGCCGGTCGCGGCGCTGATCGCGGACTATGACGCGGTCCTCTATTGCGGCGGCTCCGAGACGCCCCGCCCGGCCGGCATTCCAGGCGCCGATCTCGAAGGCGTGCATGACGCGATGCCCTATCTCGTGCAGCAGAACAAGCGCGTCGGCCACGAGGACATCACATCCACGGGCTGGCCGTCCCAGCCGATCCATGCCGGCGGCAAGCACATCGTCGTGGTCGGCGGCGGCGACACGGCATCCGATTGCGTCGGTACGGCGTTCCGGCAGGGAGCCGTGCGCGTGACGCAGCTCGACATCCGCCCGCAACCGCCTGAGAAGGAAAACAAGCTCGCCATCTGGCCCTACTGGGCCACCAAAATGCGTACCTCATCCTCCCAGGCGGAGGGCGCCGAGCGCGAGTTCCAGGTGGCGACGCTCGAGTTCATCGGCGAGGAGGGCGCGCTGGTCGGCGTCAAGTGCTGCGAGGTCGACGAAAAGCGCGTGCCCATCCCGGGCACCGATTTCGTCATCCGCGCGGATTTGGCCTTCATCGCCATCGGCTTTGCCGGGCCGCTCGCCGATGGCCCCGTGAGGGAACTCGACGGTCAGCTGAAGATCTTCAAGGACAACCGCCGCTCGACCAACATCGTGGCCAACGATCTCGACTATCGCACGAGTGTCGACAAGCTCTTTGCGGCGGGAGACGTGCGGCGCGGCCAGTCGCTGGTGGTCTGGGCGATCCGCGAGGGCCGCCAGGCGGCGCGCGCCATCGACGAAAGCCTGATGGGTAGCAGCGTCCTGCCGCGGTAGAGCGGGATCCGGGCAGCGGCGGAGATCATTCGCGCGCGTTTCGCGGCGGCGCTTACTTGGGGATGGCGGCGGCCGCTTCCGTCGGGGGCGGCGTGATTGCCGCCGTCGCCTGATCGACGCGTGGCGGCCACGAGAAGTCGTCGGCGCGGCCCGGCGCCGCTTCCGGGGCGATGCCCTCGACGGACAGCCGTTCTCCCGGCAGCCGCAAGGCAGATTTCGGCACGACCTTCAGTCCCATCAGCTCGTTGCCGCCATCGAGCGACGGATCCGACAGCGAGACGGGCACGGTGCGGTCGATCTTGCCGACGTCGATGTTTGCCTGCGGCGCACCCGGCAGGGCGGCTTCGGGAAGGGCTGCGATATCGGCCGCGCCGGCTTCGCCGATGAGCTTCTTCAGCGGCTTTTCCGTGTAAAAGGCGAGCTTGCGCTTGCCGGCAGCGGTGAAGTTGATGCCGTCGCTCGCGCGCAAGCGGACGGGCTGGCCGTTTATATCGGGACCGGTGGTGACGAAGCCGCCATTCTCGTCGACGAAACCGTCCCACACGTCAACGAACTCGCCACGGGCCTCGCTCGTGACCGCGCGATAGATCTCGTTCATGGCGAGCATATCGGAATTCATCTTCGCCGGCTTGAAGGCAGACGCGCCGACCCAGATCAGCGGCACCTTGGTCTGCGCGACGGTCTTGGCGAAATTGGTCGCGCGCAGCGTATATTCCGCCGTCCAGCCCTCGGAGCGGACCGGCTCGCGAGTCGCGCCGACCTTGATCTGCTGCCGGTCATTGGCGCCGACGACGAAGATCACTGCCGCCGGCTTCTCGGTTTCGATGATCCCGGTGATGTTGCCGGTCCAGTCGTAGTAGTCGGGCCTGGCGAAGCCGGAAGACCCGTTCGACCGGTTGACGATCCGCACGCGAGGGTTGGGCGCGAAAACGACTTCGAGCCCCTCGGCAATGCCGGCGCCGACGAAATCGCCGACGACAAGCACGACCTTTGCGTCCGGCAGCTTCTCCACGATCGGCACACGGGGCTCCGCAGGCGCCCGGGCGACCGAGCTGCGCGGTTTGGTCGACTTCTTCCGCGCCTTGGCCTGCGGCTCCTTGGCGCGCGGCTCGACGCGCGGCGACTTGCGCGAGAAGAACAGCATGTCGCGCAGGGACCAGGGCTTTGTGACCCTTTCCTGCGCGAAGGCAGGGCTCGTCGTGGCGGGACCGAAGGCCGCAAGCAGAAGCAGTGCCATCGCGACGATGGCACTGGCGCGCATGATGCGTATCAGGGTCCGGATGCTCAACGGCGATGCCTGTCTGGGTGTCTAGCGTTTACGCAGCGACAAAAGCACTTCCTTGCTCGGATGGCCATCCTCCGCGAGGCCGATCCTGGCCTGGAAGGCTTTGATGGCCGAGCGCGAACCCTCGCCGATCTTGCCGTCGAGCTTGCCGTCATAATAGCCATGTTCCGACAATCTCTGCTGCAGTTCCTGCTTCTCTTCGAAGCTCAGGCGGGTAAAGGGCCGGTTCCAGTCGTTGACGAGGCCGCCATAGCCGCCGATCTCGTCTGCCAGCAATCCGACGGCAATGGCGTATTTGTCGGCGTTGTTGTAGCGCTTGAGCACAGAAAAATTCTTGAGCATCAGGAACGCCGGACCCTTGCGGCCGTCCGGAACCTTCAGCTCTGCCTTGTCGGACGGATTCCTGAAGGCCTTGCCGTTGGCGCGTTCGATCCCCCGGCTCTGCCATTTCGACACGCTCATCGATCCGTTGGGGAATTTCCCTGCGGGAAGGACGACTTCGTAGCCCCAGGTCTTGCCGCTCTGCCAGCCGTTCTTGCGCAAGAGATTGGCGGCGGTGGCGAGAGCGTCCGGTATGGAGTTCCAGATGTCGCGATGGCCGTCGCCATCTATGTCGACCGCATAGGCCTGGTAGGAGGTCGGTATGAACTGGGTATGACCCATGGCGCCTGCCCAGGATCCGGTCAGATGGCTCTCGTCGATATCGCCGGTCTGCAGGATCTTCAGCGCCGCCACGAGCTGCGTGCGCGCGAATTTCGCGCGCTTCTTGTCGGCGTAGCCGAGCGTCGCGAGCGAACGCACCACGCTGCGCATCACCTTGTCGTTCTTGAGGATCTCGCCGTAGTTGGATTCCATGGACCATATGGCGAGCAGGATGTTGCGGTCCACGCCGTATTTGGCCTCGATCCTGTCGAGCCAGGGCTTCCACTTGCGGGCCATCTCTCTGCCGACCGAAACCGACTGCTCGTGGACGCGGTTGTCGAAATAATCCCAGACGGGGGCCGTGAATTCGGGCTGGAAGCGGGCCTTCTCCAGCACTTCGGGGTCGACCTCGTCGACGCCCCGGAAAGCCCGGTCATAGGTGGCGCCCGATACGCCGCTCTGGATGGCAGTGGCACGGAAGCCGGCAATCCAGCGCTCGAATCCGGCATCTGCCCATGCCGGGGCAGCGGAGCAAAGCACGGCGAGCGACAGGCCGGCTGCCGCGAACCTCCCCGAAAGGCGTCGTGCGATCCCTTGAACGGTCATGTCATCCTCCAAATTTCACAAACGGAAGAACCATTCATCCCCAATGCGGGTTATCAATTCCTTTACCATGGGCTCTTCGCGGAACCAAAAAATCGCGATGAACCTTTATTGCGGTGCAGCAATGCCGGTGTCAGACTGCTATTTGCCAATTCCGGCATCAAAATGTTCTTTCGTCGCGTTTCACTCCCCTCCTGGCGAATCGGATCGTCCCTGAATGAAAAAAGTTCGCAAAGCAGTCTTCCCGGTTGCCGGCCTCGGCACGCGCTTCCTGCCCGCCACCAAATCGGTCCCGAAGGAAATGCTGACCGTCGTCGACCGGCCGGTGATCCAGTATGTCGTCGACGAGGCGCGCGAAGCAGGCATCGAGCATTTTATCTTCGTCACCGGCCGTAACAAGGGCGTCATAGAGGATCATTTCGATCTTCAGTACGAACTCAACCACACGCTGGAAATGCGCGGCAAGATGGAGCAACTCGAGAAGCTGCAGACGCTGCAGCCCGGCGCCGGCCAGACCAGTTTCACGCGCCAGCAGGAGCCGCTCGGCCTTGGCCACGCGGTCTGGTGTGCGCGCGACATCGTGGGCGACGAGCCATTCGCCGTGCTCCTGCCCGACATGATCACCAAGCCGGGCTTCGGCTGCCTGAAGGACATGGTCGAACTCTACAACGAGACAGGCGGCAACATCATCGCGGTCGAGGAATGCGACCCCTCCGAGACCCACAAGTATGGCATCATCGGCAAGGGGAAGGACGTCCATACCGGTTTCGAGATCACAGGCATGGTGGAAAAGCCGAAGGCCGGAACCGCGCCGTCCAACCTCTACATCAATGGCCGCTACGTGCTGCAGCCGGAAATCTTCGACGTGCTCTCGAGCCAGGAACGCGGCGCGGGCAACGAGATCCAGTTGACCGACGCGATGCTCAAGCTGGAGAAGACCGAGCCCTTCTTCGGCTACCACTATCGCGGTCACACCTTCGACTGCGGCTCGCCGGAGGGCTTCATCGAAGCGAACCTCGCCTTCGCGCTGGCGCGGAGCGACATGCGCACGAGCGTTCTGGACATGATCGGCAGGCTGACCCGGGACGCCTGACCGCGCTGGCGGGCTATCGCTGCAGGCGGAGCCCGAGGAAGGCGCTGGACGCGTCGTAGTCGCGCCCGGGAAGGTTGCTGCGCAGCGTTTCGTAGCGCAGCCGCCCCGTCAGACCGGCGTAGCGGTTGAGCCACCATGTCGCCCCGACCTGGGCGTTGAACAGCGTGTCGTGCCCGTCGGAGTCGGTAAAGTTGCGATAGCCCGCGCCGACCGCGGCATTGGCGGTCAGATTGGCGCGGATTTCGCGCTCGAGCGTCAGCGTGCCAGCATGCAGAATCGAGCCGCTTTCGCCGGGCGTGGTGGTGCCTTCGACCGTGGTCGCGGCTGCGAGGGCAAGCGTCGTTCCCCTCTCCACGGACCATCTGAGGTCCGCGTTCAGGCTCGCGCCAGCCACGTCGCTCAGCCTGTCGTCGTCGAAGGCCTCGCGGATCCAGCCGCCGGACAATTCGCCGACGAGCTTCTGGTCGAGGTCCAGCGCCACGCCGGCCCGCGCGCCGAGCCGATCCGAAGAGCGCGCATAGCCGGCCGAGTCGATCTCCTGGTCGTAGCGTCGCTGTCCGATCTCGACTTCGGCAAAGGGCGTCAGCGCGGGCGAGATTTCGTAGCCGCCGCGCAGCGTGACCGTGGCCAGCGTCGAATTGCGGTCCTCCTGGGACAGCACCGTGCCGTCCAGCAGGTCGGCATCGCCATAGTCGTTGCGTTCCACGCGACCGGTCACGCCGAAGCGCATCTTGCCGATATCCTTGGCCAGTCCGGCGCTGGCGTTGAAGGTCTGCAGCAGGGGCTGCGACTCGACGCCGGAGATGACCACGGCCGAGGAGGCCGAGTCCGGCCGCCTTGCATAGCCGAGCGTGGCCAGCGCGCGCAGGTCGTCGCTGAGGTCGAGGTTGAGCGCGGCGTCGACGCCGGCTTCCGTCTCCTCCAATTCCTCGCCCGACAGCGACTTGCGGAATATGCCATAGGCGTCCAGCGACGCCGAGTGGCGGCTCCAGTCGGACAGCGCGTTGAGCCGCAGGGTCGTCTCGGAGAGAACAGCGGATTCGCCATCGACGCTGGAATCGGCGTTGGAGGTCGCGGTCACGCCCTGTTCCAGCGAGGGCCGCAGGATGAAGCTGCCGACGCGGATGCCGGGCGCCGCAAAGGGGTTCTCGTCGGGCGGTGGCGTCAGCCCCTCGATGGCCTGCTCGCGGACCGAACGCTCGCCGATCGGAAGGACATAGTCCGCGTCGTCCTGGGGCTCCCCGACCGTTCCCGTCATGTATTCGGAGTCCAGTTCGGCATCCGCCGTGGCCCGCGCTTCCGGATCAAGGGCGACCGGGACGGAGGTGGGTGGTGACGCCAGTGCCGCGCGGGCCTCGGCGCGTGCCCTGGCGGTGGAGGGCCGGCGCGTCGGCACGGGCGCGGATGCGCCGAGGTCGGCGCCGTTCGGATCTGTGATGCCGCCCGCGCCGACCTCGCCTGACGCGGTATCGCCGAGTGCGCCCGGGCTCACCGGACGGTACCCTGGCACGGGCGCTGTCGGTGGGTTCTGTGCTCCCTGGCGCGTCCTTGCCCTGCCACCGTTCGTCGCGTCCGCTTCGGGAGCGGCTGCGTTCGGATCGACCGTGCCGTAGGGATCGTCGAAAACCGGAAGTTCTGTGCGCAGCTGAGCCTTGGCCCCGCCCGACATAAGGGCAACCATGCTGGTGGCAACGAGGAGCAGCCGCAGCCGTCTCGCATGCCGGTGCTCTGAGAACTGGGTACGAACGCGCGACATGCCGGTCCAATGCTTCACGGGCGCGGGAAGGCGCCATGCTTACTGAAGCGTAAATCGGGATGGTTAACGTTGCGTTGAGAGCGTGCGCCTTTCGGCGCCCACCGACGACTGCGCCCATGGACAGGCTCCGCCCGACGCGCTAATCGCATCGGTCATGACAGCGGGAACCCTAAGGAAGCGTCCAGACAGCGAGGCCGCGATCGCCTCGGCGCTGCGTACCGTTTCGACGGAACAGGCCGGTGTCGCCGCACTTGCCGACGCGCTGCGCGACGGGCTTGCCGCGCCCTTCTTCCAGGCTGTCGACATCGTCTCGCGCATCGAGGGCCGTGTCATCGTCACCGGCGTTGGCAAGAGCGGTCACATCGGCTCCAAGCTTGCCGCCACGCTCGCCTCCACCGGCACGCCGGCCTTCTTCGTGCACCCGGCCGAAGCCAATCATGGCGACCTCGGCATGATCGCCCGCGACGACGCCATCATCGCCATGTCGTGGTCCGGTGAGTCGCTGGAGCTCAAGGGAATCATCGCCTATTCGCGCCGCTTCGCCATTCCGCTCATCGCCATCACCTCCGGGGCGCGGTCCGCGCTTGCCCGCGAGGCCGATGTCGTGCTGTGTCTTCCCAAGGCGCGCGAGGCCTGTCCGCACGGACTGGCGCCGACAACTTCGACGCTGCTGCAACTCGTCATCGGCGATGCGCTCGCGGTGGCCCTGCTCGAGGCACGCGGTTTTACGCCCGACCATTTCCGCACCTTCCACCCCGGCGGCCAGCTCGGCGCCAGCCTGATGCAGGTGCGCGACGTGATGCATGTCGGCGACAAGGTGCCGCTGGTGGCATCCGGCACCGCCATGCAGGACGCGATCCTCGAAATGTCGCGCAAGGGATTCGGCTGCGTCGGCGTTCTGGGCAGCGACAGCGCGCTTGCCGGCATCATCACGGACGGCGACATAAGGCGCCAGATCGCCAATGACCTGATGGCGCGCACCGTTGACGAGGTCATGACCAAGGCGCCGAAGACTGTCGCACCCGAAACGCTGGTCGCCACCGCGCTGCAGATGATCAATTCCTCGTCGATCACCAGCCTGATGGTGGTCGAGAACGGCTCGGTCGCCGGTCTCGTGCACCTGCACGACCTGCTGCGCATCGGCGCGGCGTGATTCAATAATCCAGCAGTCTCCAGCAGGACGATTGCCAAGGTTGCGGAATGGGTCCCGGACAGCCCTGCTTCACTGCGTTTCGCAGGGCTTCCGGGATGACGCCGAAGTTGATGTCGTCATCCCGGAACGCAAGCGGAGCGGAGATGGCTGTCCGGGACCCTATCCTCAACACATCGGGCCTTGTCAGGCTGCTTCATACCAGACACCCCGACGCGCAGGCGAGGGATCAAACCGCAGCCACCACCAACTCGGAATCGCTCACTGACACCACGCGCACCTGGGCACCCTTGGGCAGGTCGGGGCCCATCACGCGCCACGTCGTGTCGCCGAGCTGGATCCGGCCGCGGCCTTCGGTGATCGGTTCCTTCAGCGTGGCCGTTCGGCCGACCAGCTGTTCGCTGCGGCGGTTCAGAAGCGGCTGGTCGGTCTCGGCGTTCCTGCCGCCCATCATCTTCTTTCCGGCATAGGCGCAGACCAGGCTGAGCGCCAGGAACAACACGACCTGCAGTTCCCAGGTCCAGAAGCCGAATGTCCACAGGGCAAGCGACGCCGCGCCGACAATCAGCGCGGCAATGCCGATCCACAGCAGGAAGACTCCCGGAACCAGGATTTCAAGCACCAGCAGCACCATGCCGAGCGCCATCCAGTTCCATGGACCGAGTTCGTTGAGCAGGGATTCGATCATGGCCGAAACTCCTCAGGCACGTCCGGTCAGCTGTCGCCGGGCGTGCGGGTCAGGGGAGGGCGGGCGCCCGAGCGCTGATGCGTCTGCCCGCCGTCCGGACCGAAGACTTCGCGCGCGATCGACCCGATGCCGCCCAGCGAGCCGATCAGCGACGAGGCTTCGATCGGCAGCATGACAATCTTGGAGTTGGGGGCGGAACCGATCTTGGCCAGCGCCTCGGTGTAGCGCTGCGCGATGAAGTAGTTGATTGCCTGGATGTCGCCCTTGCCGATGGCCTCGGACACGACCTGCGTGGCGCGCGCTTCCGCTTCCGCCGAGCGCTCGCGCGCCTCGGCGTCGCGGAAGGCGGCTTCCTTGCGGCCCTCGGCTTCCAGCACCTGAGCCTGCTTCATGCCCTCGGCCTCGAGGATCTGGGCGCGCTTGTTGCGCTCGGCCATCATCTGGCGGGCCATCGATTCCACCAGATTGGCCGGCGGATTGATGTCCTTGATCTCGACGCGGGTCACCTTGATCCCCCACGGATGGGCGGCCTCGTCGACGACGCGCAGCAGCCGATCGTTGATCACGTCGCGGTTGGACAGGAGTTCGTCGAGCACCATCGAGCCCATCACGGTGCGGATGTTGGTCATGGTCAGCGTCAGGATGGCGTTCTGCAGGTTGGAGACCTGGTAGGCGGCCTGGGCGGCGTTGAGGATCTGGTAGAAGGCGATGCCGTCGACGGCCACCGTGGCGTTGTCGCGGGTGATGACCTCCTGCGTCGGCACGTCGAGCACCTGTTCCATCATGTTCATCTTCGCGCCGATGCGGTCGATGAAGGGCACGATGAGGTTCAGGCCGGGCGAAAGTGTGCGCGTGTAGCGGCCGAAGCGCTCGACCGTATAGTTGTAGCCCTGGCTGACCGTCTTGATGCCGGCAAACAGGAAGAGCAGCACAAGAACGACGAGGACCGGGATGATGATGTCGAAACCGGTGAATGCCATGACGTTTCCCTCCGTTTCGCGCGAGGGGATCGCCACCGCTTTCCGTCTTCCCCGCCCAGGAATCACTTAGGTCCGATTGCAGCTCGATACAATCAGGCACAGGTGAATAGTCGGGGCGTGACCGTCAGGTGAAGGCAAACAGGGATGCGTCGGTGTCCGGCTCGCCGGCAATCTGCGACGTGATGACCTCGGCCGCGATGCGCGAGAAGGTGATGCCGTTTCCGCCGTAGCCCATCACCGCATGGATGCGCGGGCGGCGCGGGATGGCGCCGATATAGGGCAGGCCGGTCGAGGTGGTGCCGAAGGCCCCGGCCCAGGTGAATTCCGGTTCCGCATCGACGTTCGGGAACAGCTTTTTGAGCTTGCTGGAAATGCGCGCGGTTTTCTCGGCCGTCAGCGCGTCGCGCTTTTCCTCATCGGAGAAGTCCTCGTCCTCGCCGCCGCAGATGATGCGGCCATCCGCAGTCGCGCGCATGTAGAGATAAGGGTCTGAAGCCTCCCAGATGAAAGCCGCCTGGGGCCAGATCGCCTGCTTCTGCGGCTTGGTGGCGATCGCCCATGTCGAGATGATCGAATGCTTCGCCGCCGGCACAATGTCCATCAGTTCATAGCCGGTCGCGAGCACGACATGTTTCGCGGAGATGGTCGGGCCGTCCGTGGTGGCCACCGTGACGCCGTCCTTGGCGTCCTCGATCGTCGTCGCCTCGACCGGCGCATAGAGCCGCGCCTTGTTCTGCACGGCGTCGAGCAGAAGACCCGCGGCCAGCTTGCGCGGGTCGAGCGCGAGATTGTCGGCGCTGAGCAGCGCGCCCTTGCGCTCGATGCCGAAAGTCGCCTTCAGCGTCGCGGCGTCGAGATAGGTGGAATGCAGCCCGGCGCTGCGCCGCGCACGACCCTCTTCGCGCAGCGCATCAGGACCCAGTTCATTGCCGGCCAAATAGAGCGAGGGGCGCCTCGCCAGATCGCAGGCTATGCCGAGTTGGTCGATGGTGGCTGCAAGGTTCACGACCGCAAGACGCGAGCGGCGCCACGCCTGCTCCGCCTTGCCGCGTCCGATCTTGCCCGACAGCACGGACAGCGGCTGATCGATCTCGTATTGCACCAGCGCGGTGGTTGCGGGCGTCGAGCCCATCAGCGGGCCACGCCGGTCGATGCAGACAACGCCGTGGCCGTCGGCGGCAAGCGACTGCGCGATCATCGCGGCGCTGATGCCCATGCCGATCACCAGGACGTCCGTCTTGGTGTCCCTGGTCAGCTTCTCGGATGGAATTTTCGGCGCACGGTAGGAGAACCAGACCGGGCGGCCGGTCCTGAGATCGAGTTTACGCTTCATGCGGTCTTTGCCATCCGGCTTGAGGTGCCCGCTTAACCTGCCACCGCGCCTTATGTTCCGTCACGCCCAATCAGATCCAGCCGGCGAGTTCCTTGCGGACCACGGTCTCGATGACCGCCATGCCTTCCTCGCTGTCATTGAGGCAGGGGATGTGGGCAAAATTCTCGCCGCCGGCTTCATGAAATATTTCGGCGGCTTCCTGGGCGATCTCCTCCAGCGTCTCGATGCAGTCCGACGAGAAGCCGGGGTTGATGACGGCGATCGACTTCACGCCGTCCTGCGCGAGCTTCTCGACCGTCTTGTCGGTATAGGGCTGCAGCCACTCCTGGGCGCCGAAGCGCGACTGGAAGCACGTGATCAGCCTCTTCTCGTCCCAGCCGAGACGCGCGCGCAGGAGGCGCGTCGTCTTCTGGCAGTGGCAGTGATACGGGTCGCCCTTCTCGAAATAGGGTTTCGGAATGCCGTGATAGGAGGCGACCACGACCTCCGGCTCGAAATCCAGCGTTGCTAGATGGGTTTCGATCGATCGCGCCAGCGCGTCGATATAGGCGGGCTCGTCGAAATAGGGCGGCAGGGTCCGCACTGCCGGTGCCCAGCGCAGCTTCATCAGCGCGCGAAACAGCTGGTCATTGGCGGTCGCCGTGGTGGTCGCGGAATATTGCGGATAGAGCGGCACCGAAAGGATGCGGTCGCAGCCGGCTGCAACCAGCCTGTCGACGACGCTTTTCGTCGAGGGCGAGCCGTAGCGCATCGCCCAGTCGACAATCACGGTGGGCTCCTCGGCAAGGGCTGCAGAGAGCTTCTCGGCCTGGCTCCGCGTGTAGGTGCGCAGCGGCGATTCGTCCTTTTCCGTGTTCCAGATCTTGCGGTAGTTGGCGCCCGACTTGCCTGGCCGCGTGTTGAGCACGATGCCGTAGAGGATCGGATACCAGATGATCCTTGGCAGTTCGATGACGCGCGGGTCGGACAGGAACTCCCTGAGATAACGCCACATCGAGCGGAAATCCGTGCCGTCGGGCGTGCCGAGGTTGATCAGCACGACGCCGACCTTCGGCGCCTTGACCGCCGGATGTCCGGCGGGAAGCGGCCCGATGGTCCTTGTCTTGCTGCTGGTCGGCACGAGCGTCATACTGCGATCCCCACGAAACCCGGAACCTACAGTTCCCGTGCCGGAATTCAATGGAGGCTGGCGCTGCGACCAAAAAGCCGCACCGCGCCGCAACGCACGTGCGGGGATGCGATGCGGCCGCGCACGATCAGCTTGCCGGCGGGATCGTCAGCGTGGCGCCGATGGTCATCCGGCGTGCCCTGACCGTCGGATTGGCATCGGCGATCAGCTTCCACTTCGTCGCGTCGCCATAATAGGCTTCGGCCAGCTTCCAGAAACTGTCGCCCGCCACGATGACATGCGCCTTGGGAGCCTTGGCGGCTGCCTGCTTTGCCGCGGCTTCATCGGCAGCTTGCTTGGCGGCTGCTTCGTCGGCGGCCTGCTTGGCGGCTGCGTCTTCAGCGGCCTTCTGCGCGGCAGCTTCTTCGGCGGCCTTCGTGTCCTCGGCGGGCGCCGCCGGTTCGGCCGCGGGAGCCGCGGAGGCGATCTCGGTTATGCGGCCCTCGACCTTGGGCGTGTAGGGCCTGTTCGCAGCGAGATAGTCGGCGACCACCTGCTCCAGGCCCGGACCGTAGTCGTAGGCGTTCTTCGCCTTATCCGCGAAGACCTTGTAGCCGTCGCCGCCCTGGCGGACATAGTTGTTGGTCGCAACCAGATAGTCCTTTGCCGGATCGATCGCTACCCAGGCGCCACCGTCCATGACCTGCACGTCCTTGACGCGGCCCTCATTGGGAGCCACCGATCGGTCGAAGGAATATTTCAGGCCGGCAACCTGCGCGAAGCGGCCGCCGCCCTCTTCGAGTTGGCTGACGCCGTTTTCAAGTGCCGCGACGATGTCCTTGCCCGAGATCTCGAAAGTGGCGACCGTGTTCTGGAAAGGCAGGACGGTCAGTACCTCGCCCATCGTCACCGTGCCCTGATCGATGGAGGCGCGCAGCCCGCCGCCATTGGAGATCACGATCGAGACGCCCTGGTCCTTGACCCGGTCAAGCACGGCATCCGAGACGAGGTTGCCCATCGCGCATTCCTGCGACCGGCATGTGTCGCGCGAGCCGTCTATGGCGGCGGCTGTCTCGCCGACTTCCCTTTTCTTCAGTTCTTCGATGGGCGCCCCGAGTTCCGCGATTCGGGCCAGGACGGCGGGATCCGGCACGATCGACTTGTCGAGCAGGATCGGGTCGCCCGAGGCTTCCTTGACCACGCCGTCGTCGCCGAACACGACCTTTAATGCACCCAGATACTTCGAGTACGAGCCGACTTGGGTGACCGGCACCTTGTACCCGTCGGGGTTGTCGATCATCGTCGGGTAAGGCCCTTCGGCCTTTTCGTCGGTGTTGGACAGCAGCGAATGCGAATGCCCGCCGACAACCACATCGACGCCCGGAATCTTCGCGATCTCCTTGTCCCTGACATAGCCGACATGGGTCAACGCGACGATCTTGTTGACCCCCTCGGCCTTGAGCTTGTCGACCTCGGTCCTGATGGCCGCGACATCGTCAAGGAACAGCAGATTGGGGCCCGGCGAGGCGATTTCCTCGGTATCCGTGGTCACGACGCCGATGATGCCGACCTTCTGCCCGCCGACCTCGATCACCACCGACGGCTTGATGCGGTCGCCGACCTTGGCCGAGGCGCCGGCTGCCACGTTGGCGCCAAGCACCGGAAAGTTGACGACATCGAGAAACGGCGCCAGCGTGTCCTCGCCATCGTCGAACTCGTGGTTGCCGACGACCATGGCATCGAAGTCCATCTGGTTCAAAAACTCGGACTCCGCTGCTCCCCTGAAGGTCGTATAGAAGAGCGAGCCCTGGAAATTGTCGCCGGCGTTCAACAGCAGCACGTTCTGGCCGTCCAGCTTCTGCCGCTCCTGCGCGACGGCCGTCACCAGCCGCGCGGCGCCGCCGAAGCACTCGCCCTTGCCTTCCTCTTCGGCCGAACAGGTGGAGTCGAACTTGTTGTTGCTCTCGATGCGGCTGTGCCAGTCGTTGATGTGCAGGATTGTCAGCGTGTAGTCGGCAAAGGAAATGCCCGCCGACATGGCCAGGGTCGACGCAGAGAGCGCGGCGGCGACAAGGAACTTTCTCATGGTGATCTCCCGGACTCCTCACGGCAACGGCCTGCGGCACGCGTGCACGAGGGATTTCTGATACGGTTGGGGGTGCATGTTCCCATCGCATCCCGGAGGATGCAAGCGGATTCAGGTCCGCGAACGGGCGGCTATCTGAGCAGCCTGGCCCAGCGCCAGAGATTGACCAGCGAGATCAGCGCGCTTGCCAGATAGGTGAACGCAGCCGCGCGCAGAACCGATTTCATGGCCGGCATATCCTCCTCCGGGACATAGCGGCCCTCGCGCAGGATTGGCAGGGCCTTGCCGAAACTGGCGTCGATCTCCACCGGCAGGGTGATCAGGTTCATGACGACGCGCACGGCGAGAAGGGCGACGCCGGCGCCGATCAGCGCAAACAGCGCGACCGGTGTCCGCGCCAGAGCGCCAAGCACCGGCGCGGCGATGAACAGGACGCCCGCAAGGCGGTCGGTGAAGATGGCGATCGGCGCGAGCCTCTGCCGCAGGGCCAGCAGCCTCTCTCCCTTCGCGTCCTGGATCGCATGCGACACTTCGTGCGCGGCAATCGCCGCCGCCGCGATCGAGCGTCCGTCGTGGTGGGCAGGCAGCAGCCGCACGACCCTGGCGACCGGGTCGTAGTGATCGCCACGGTCGGTCACTTCGACGGCGACATGCTGCAGGTCGAAGCGGTTGAGCAGATGCCGGGCAAGTTCTCCGCCGGTTCCCTGCAGGTCGGGCCTGTCCTTGCCGTGCCGCGTGATCGCGGCGCGCACCAGGATCTGGGGCAGGGTGATGATCGCCAGCAAGGCGATCAGGGCCAGCAGCGCCAAGTAGGGCCCTCAGGCCGCGCCGCGCATCAGGCGCGCCGCGTCAGCACGAACTGCTGGCCGCTCGAACTCGTGCAATTGAGCTGGCTTTGCGTGACCAGTGCGCAGTTGACGTTGGTGGTGGTGTTGCGGATCAGCGAGACGACGGTGATCTCGACGGCGTTCGGGCCAGCCATCCTGTAGCTGCCGTCGGCAAGCTTGTTGCCCGTGTCGAGCGCGTTCGTGGTGAAGACTCCGCCAGAGAAGCGCGAAACCGCGACGCCATCGGTGCTGATCCAGTTTCCCTCGACACCGGTCGGCGTAGGCGCCGTCCCGATCGGTCCGCTGGAAGGACCGCCGCTGACGCATGCCGCAAGCGACATGGCGGTCAGGGCCACTGTAGCGGCTGAATAGAGGTTGCGCGCCGATGTCATGTCCGAATCTCCTCAGTCCACAGAGAAGCAATCACCCGATTTTGGGGTGATTTGCAAGGTTTGCGGAAGGGCCGCCGCCTAGAGCCGGGCGTTACCGAACCAGGATGTTACGAAACTGCCACGGATCGTCCGTGTCGATGTCTTCGGCAAACAGGCCGGGCCGCCCGTCAAGCGGCGTCCAGTCGGTGTAATAGCCCTTCATGGGTCCGAGATAGGGCGACTGGATCTCGAGGCAGCGGCGGTAGTCCGTCTCGTCGGCCTCGACGATGCCGGCTGTCGGGTTTTCCAGCGCCCAGACCATGCCGGCAAGAACCGCGGACGTGACCTGCATGCCTGTCGCGTTCTGGTAGGGCGCGAGCTTGCGCGCCTCTTCCAGCGAGAGCTGCGAGCCGTACCAGTAGGCGTTCCTGTCGTGTCCGTAGAGAAGCACGCCGAGTTCGTCGGTGCCGTCGACCAGTTCGTCCTCGCCGAGCACGTGATGCACCGGCTGCGCCTTGCCGGCCGCGCCGAACATCTCGTGCAGCGAAAGCACGGCGTCGTTGCAGGGATGATAGGCGTAGTGGCAGGTCGGACGGTAGGAAACCTTGCCCTTCCTGTCGCGCACCGTGAAGAAGTCGGCGATCGAGATCGCCTCGTTGTGCGTGACGAGGAAGCCGTATTGCGGGCCCGGCGTCGGGCACCATGAGCGCACGCGCGTGTTTGCGCCGGGCTGCTCGAGATAGATGGCCGCCTTGCAGCCCTGCTTGTGCTTTTTGGCGTTCTTCGGCATCCAGGTCTCGTTGGTGCCCCAGCCGAGCTCGGCTGGCTGCAGACCTTCCGAGATGAAACCCTCGACCGACCAGGTGTTCCAGAACACGTTCATCGGCTTGGGGTTCTTGGTACGCTGGGTGTCGCGCTCGGCGATGTGAATGCCCTTCACGCCGGCTTTCTTCATCAGCCGGGCCCAACCGTCGCGGTCGTCGACCTTGGGTTCGGTGAAGTCCAGGCCGAGATCGCCGGCAAGATTGACCAGCGCCTGCTTCACGAACCACGACACCATGCCGGGATTGGCGCCGCAGGTCGACACCGCCGTCGGGCCACCGGGATTCTCGCGCTTTTCGGTTAGAAGGGTTTCGCGCAGCGCGTAGTTGGTGCGGCTTGCATTGTCCGCGGTCTCGTCGAAGTAGAAGCCGAGCCAGGGCTCGACGACCGTGTCGATGTAGAGAACGCCGAGCTTGCGGCAAAGCTTCATCAAATCCACCGAGCCGGTGTCGACAGACAGGTTCACGCAGAAGCCCTGGCCCTCGCCCTTGGTCAGGAGCGGCTTCAGGAGCTTCTTGTAGTTCTCCTTCGTGACCTTCTCCTGGACGAAGGCGATGCCGCGCTCGTCGAGCAGCTTGCGATCCGTGTCACGTGGATCGATGACGGTCATGCGGGTCTTGTCGAAAGTGAAATGGCGTTCGATGAGCGGAAGCGTGCCGCGGCCGATCGAGCCGAAGCCGATCATCACGATGGGTCCGGTGATCTCACCATGTACGGGCCATTTTGATTTCGCCATTTACTGTCGGTTCTCCGTTGAGCCTGCAAAAGCCGCCGATCGAGCGGCTTCGAAGTGCAAGACCATAGATCATTGTCACAATAAAGCGAAATGCGCCGCACCGGTTCCGTCGAAGCAAAGGAGGGGTGTGCCGTGCGATCCGGCGCTGTACCGCTGGCGCGGAGGCAATCGCGAGACGCGCTAGGCCATTTGCCGGAGCCGGTCGACCAGCCTGTCGCGGTCGGCTGTCAGCCCCTTGTAGTCGAGCTGTGCCAGATCGAGGCCGAGGAGCTGGTCGGCGAGACCATGGGCGAGCTTCCAGCGCTCGGGATGTCTTGCCAACAGCGCCAGCGGATCGAGATGGATGCGGATGGTGAACAGGATGTCGCCCGAGAGCGGGAGCTTGCGCAACGTCTGGCGCTCGACCCGGATGAAGGCGCTCGCGATGGCATCGCCGGCGAATTTCGAGGGGCGTGTCGCGGCCCGCTCGTCGCGCTGCATGTTGGTGAAGGGCTGGTGGAGCCCGTCGCCTGCCTGCAGCGACCAGTTGAAGCGCAGCATGGGCTGCTCGACCTTCAGACTGTCGAACATGCGGTTGATGATCTCGGCCATGCGCGTTCCCGGCCCGAAACCCGGCACGGGCTGGTGGATCTCGTGCAGCGGCCGCCCGAACTTTTCGCGAAGCGACCAATGCGAGGGAAAGCACAGCGACCCGGCCGCCAGCCGCCAGCCATCCGGCGAGGCGCGCATCAGGATCAGGTCCTCGGCGACCAGCAGCGCCGCGGCTTGCAGTGGACTGGCGATCACTGGGCCGATGTCGACGGTTCCGACACCGGCGATGACCATGGCCTCGCCGGACCGCGAATACAGATCCGGGTATCGGGCTGGCAGGTGTGCGACCAGAAGGCCCAGCACCTCGCGCTGTGCGGCAATCGTGTCCGCCTCCTCGACATGCACCTCACCGGCCAGGCTGGCGTAGAGCCGCCGCTTCTCCAGGAGCTGGTCGGCGCGATCGGAGCCGGCCTCGATCCAGTCGGCAAGATCCAGCGGCCGCAGGCCGGCTGCGAACGGCTTCGAGGAGCCATCGTAGGGCGCGTGGACGGGGAGGCGGTCTACCATGCGTCGGGCCACTTTCGGGTGGTGTGCCATATGCGCAGCACTTCGATGACTTCGTCCTGGATTCGGTAGGGGATGAGGTAGGGCAGACCCGGAACAGACCACTCCCGGACTTTCTGCTGCGGCGTCGACCGGCCAATCGCCGGCCGCTCCCCGATCAGATCGACTGCCTTTTGGAGTCTTCCTATGACGACGTCAGCGGCCACCGCGTCATCTGACGCGATGAAATTCCGCGCGTCGCGCAAGTCGCGCATCGCGGCATTCGCCAGGCGAATTTTCATTGTTTCTTGGTGAGAATATCAGGCTTCGGCGGCGGCAATTCGTCGGGTTTCCCCCATGAATCCATCCACGCCTTTGTCGCCTCCCAGGAGGTGAACTCACCAGTCTCATCCGCTTCCTTGATAGCCTCGTCTATCGCGGCCAGATAGGCGCGCCGCTCGGCAAGATGTGCTTCGATCGCTTCCTTCACGATAAAGGACCGCGAACGCCGGGTTGCCTTGGCGAAGGCGTCGACTTCCTGCCTGAGTTCCTCGGGCAGGCGGACTGAAAATGTTGCGTCTGACATTTTGTCGGCTCCCAGGTGAGAATGCGAACACCTGTGAACACAAGGTATGCGCCAGTCTTGCCGGGGTCAACCGCCTCAGGCGCCGGGCAGCCGGCCGCGGATCATGCCGCGCAGCGAATTGCCGACATAGACTGCCTTGGCCTCGTAAAGGTCGTCGCGGGTCAGGATAGCTTCGCGCGCCTTGCCCTGGTCCAGCATCTCCGCGCGCAGCACGCCGGGCAGCAGGCCGCAGGACAGCGAGGGCGTGAGGAGAACCCGGCCGCCATCGTCGACGAAGACGTTGGTGATCGTGCCGTCGCAGACCTCGCCGCGTTCGTTGATCAGGATGACCTCGTCGGCCGTCTTGCGCGGGAACTCGGCCCGCGCCGCCTCGTAGAAGCCGCGCCGCGTCGTCTTGTGCCGCAGCAGTCCGTAGCGGCTGTCGATCAGCGTTCGCGCCACGCGCAGCGTCCAAA
>LNFM01002875.1_pt1 | contig 35309 bp, 32 predicted proteins | sample 596031 | NCBI WGS metagenome assembly LNFM01 (sample SAMN04254537, study PRJNA301005) | activated carbon metagenome | isolation source: dual media filters at the Ann Arbor, Michigan drinking water treatment plant | place: USA: Ann Arbor
CGACATGACGGTAGCCACGGGCTTGCTGCCATTGGGAACCACATTGACCAGCACATTGTAATTTACAACGACTTGAACCTTGTTCTGCCCTGGCGCTATTTTAACCGGCACTTGCTGAAGCGACAGATAGTAAATTTCTGATGTCGCGAGTTCGGGATTGCCGACATACTGAACCCGAAAAACCTGTTGCGATTTTTTCTGAATGATTGTTTGGGCGGGGAAGACGAGAAACTGGTCGTCGGCAGGAGTTAGGCTAAGTTCGCCTTTCTCGCTAATTTCACCGCGCATTAACCGGGCTTCGAACGGAATGTCACGATCTGCATCATTGGTCATTTCAACGCGCGCAACCGAGCCGCCGCCTTGTGGTTGTATTTCAACGATCATTGGCGATACTCGCGCTGCATTAGCCAATGACGATCCGAAAAGCAGCGTCGCCAATGCGCTCGCTGCAACGCATCTGTTAAACATGTTTGACGCCATATTTTCTGAACCTGAATTTTTGATCACAAATGGCAATTACAAGACCGAAGCTTGATTTTGACCTTGCCTGATTAGGAAAAAGGGAGAGGCAGTGCCCCTCCCTTTCCTAAGCTACGACTAGCCAGTTTTAGACCGGGCCAACCGCCAACGTAGCAACGTCGGAATATGCGCCTGCCAATGGGCGAAGCGTGTTGTCGACATTCGCGATATAAACACGAAGCGATGCATTGTCATGAAACGCATCGGTGTTCGTACGTGACGTCGAGTTCGCGGTGTTGGTGATCAGGTGATGCGTCAGAAACGCGCCATTGGTCGATGTCAGCGACACGCGATATTCGATGACATTAGTAAAATCGGCGGAGTCAGCCCCATCGTTCAGCTCTGGGTTAACCAAGCCACCGTTGAGCGACGAGATCGTTGTCTTCGCGCCATAGTTGCAGCTGATCCAGACATTCTGGGTGTTGTTCTGGGTTCCACCGCTTGAGGTCGAATTGATCAAAAGTGCACCGGCACCAGCATTCTGGTCGATGATCACACTGCTGAAGTTGACGTCGGAAGGATCTCCGATGCTGCATTCAGGTGCAACGGTTGCGGTTACTGCAACCGACTGGCTGTCGTCGGGTGCGGCAAATGCCGTAGTCGAAACGGAGGCCATGGCGGCCAGGATAAGAATACGCTTCATGTTACTTTACTCCTGTTAGTCGCCAGGTTCGTTGACCCGGCATTTTGTCCAGCACGCACCCCATTGTCCGCGCCGAAATTCTCGAGGCAAAATAGCCCCGGAATTTGGTTAACCCGCGCCTGATGCGCGGATTTCGATAATTTCTCTAAACACACTGCTCTGTCGTGACTGCATCGATTGACCGCTGAAGTGCAGGTTTGCTGAGGCGTCGGCAGTGCCCACGCCGTCATCAATTACTGCGACATGAGATTTGCGTAATTCGCTGGCGCTTGCACTCACCGGACACATCCCGACGAGCACAGCGCACAATAAAATGCCCCGCATATCGCATCCCCTTTTGTCGGCTGTTCGTCAAATTCGAACGCCAGCGAACGTCAATTTAAGCGACCCCGTTTGTCCCTTTGGGAATGCAACACTCCCAATCAGGACGTAACCAATGTTATTAACTTTTGATATAGTATTTCTACTATGTAAACTCGGCTTTCATGGGAGTCGATAGTAATAATGTATTAACCATAGGAAATGATGATGTTTTTTTATCTGTACAATAAAATCGCAAAAGCCGCAGTTTTCTGCCAAAAATAATCGCAGCGAATGAATTGCAAACAATTGTTATGCAGAGGCGTATTTTGAGACAGCAACACACGCAGTCCGGAATCGGGACAAATCGACAGTGATGTCCTGCGGTGAGTCGTAAATGGATGAACCCTGTCGGCCACCGATCAGTCTTCAGACATTTACCATGCTGCTCGATGCCGGAGTAAAATGCTGATCTACGAATAGAGTGTATCCAGCCATGAATGACCCTGTCGGCAACGCGCGCTCACCCCCGTTGCACGCGATGCTAGATCGCGGGATCCCGCTGAATCAGGTTCAAGCTTTGACTGATGGCGGACAAGAGCGATATCGAGCGTTCAAGCTCCGGCGGTCGAGCTGGAAAATCATCTGCAATTTCTTCTGTCGCATCGACGGCTGTGGCGACCGCGTCAAGCGCTTCGTCCACGCTGATAACCGATCGCTCGATTAGATTATGGAGCAGGCTTTCCACAAGCATCAGCGCCGCTTGTCCGTGCGAATCCAATGTAGCATGCCCATCAAGGCGTGCGGTGTTACGACCAAACCCGTCCATTATATGCTCCGTTTGAAACGAGAGTATTGCCAATTCTCTCACCTGCCAGAGACTCAAAATGTTCCGACGGTCACCTTACCGTAAGCCAAAAAATGTGGCACACAATTGGTTAAAACCAATTTGTAACATTAACATTGAGCAATATCATAGCACATTAATCTGTGTGACAATCGTTTGTGGCGATTCGTTTCATCAATAGACTGAACAGTCTGACACCACTAGACGAAGTGGCTGTGGTAGCTTTGACCGCCGCGATTAGTCAGACGGAAGCTATACCTGCCCGCCACGATTTGGTGCGCGAAGGCGATCGGCCAGGGCCGGTGCTGGTTGTCGTTGAAGGATGGGCCTGCCGTTACAAAATTCTTCCGAGCGGCACACGGCAAATGCTTGCCTTTATTTTGCCTGGAGATTCCTGTGATCTCCACATCGATTTTTTTGCCCAAATGGACCATAATATTCAGACCATAACTCCATGCGTTGTTGCTAAAATCGAACGGCAATCAATCGAAGACATTTTCGACGAACACCCGTCAGTGTTGAAAGCAATGTACGTCTCCCAGATTATCGAAGAAGCTGCGCTGCGTGCCTGGATTACAAGTATCGGTCGCCGTTCGAGCATTGAGCGTGTTGCGCATCTTCTGTGCGAGCTTTTTCTTCGAGCACGAAATATCGGGGTGGGCAGCGACCAAGAACTCGTTTTACCGCTGTCCCAAATTATCCTCGCGGATGCGCTGGGCATGACGCCCGTGCATATCAATAGGGTCTTGAAACAATTACGTCTGGCCGGAGCAGTAGCAATTGCCCGCAGCAGCCTTGTGATTACAAGCCCGCCAATCCTGGCTCAAGTTGCCGGGTTCGATGAAAACTATCTTCAACGTCGATCGCGAAATGCCGTGTAGAATGCTCAGTTTAAAGATTTAGCGGTCAAATGGTTATCCACAGCGGTCCGACAAACAAGCTTGTTGCTGATCTCGATGGCGGCTTTTTCTTGGAATTACACCGATTGAGTATGTGGTTGGTTAGCATTTAGCGAACCATCGCAGCTGGTAAACAAACATACGTGTGCTTTAGAATCTTTTTCATCTGGGCATTGGATGTTTGTCACCAAAAATGTCTGCTTTCGGGATTCCTAGGAACGTGTTTGGACGACTGTTATTGGGCGCATAGCTGCCGTTGACGCTCTGGCTGCACGAATGGTTGTAAATTGCACCAACGGTCCTAACGGCGGACTGTCCGTAGCGTCGAACAATGGGTTCAATCCACACTCGCTCTAACCAACATACTCATTGCGTATTTTTCTATAACGACGAAACTCATCGAGCGTTTTCCCCTCCCGCGATGCGTCCGGAGCATATGATCGGTTTACGAGTTTCCGTTTGTGCTTTTTTGGCAGCGAGTCGTTAAGCAGGTCAAAAATCCGCTGCTCATAATGCCACTCTTCACGCCAAAATGCTTTTCGTTTGGGGTCTCGGGCTTTGCGATGCTTCTCAGCAAAATATGTGACCGACACTTGGGAGTCTGTCATTCGCTCGAAGCGCTCGTCCCAGAAGGCCTTTTGCTTCTCGTCGATAGGGCCATCAAATTAGATGTTACCCTCGATCAGTTCAACAAAGATATCATCGGGATGGGGAACGGGGTCTGGCGCGATAATGCCATGCCGCTGGCGCCGTTCCAGTTCCGACGTCCATTTCTGCTTGTATTCGATCATAACCTCGAGAACCTCGAGCTGTTCGGCGTTCTTGCGCGCTTCCACCGTCCGCATGATATCTGAAAGCTGCTTCTGAGCTAACCGGCTTCCTTTCATCGCCGAGATGGCAAGCGCGCGCACGGAGGCCTGTATTGCAGGCAACTCAATGCTCTTGTCACCTTCCCGGATAGTGACCGGCCGATATGCCTCTTACAATATCAGGTTATCGGTCGGACGCGTTACCGGATCCCATTTAGGCTTAGCGGCCTTTGCTTTTCGCGGCCTGCCATTGGGATTGCCAGAGCGTCCTTTTTTGAAACGGCTGTCCTCGGGGGGGGGCATATCCAACCTTGTTTGCAACAATGCTGGCGTCATTGTCGCCACCCGTCCCGCTCATTCTTCGGCCTCCGATGTTTCGAGAACAATTCCGTTGCGCGTCTCAACGACCTCGTCGAACTTCTGGCTGTTGGATGCCAGAGTTGCCGACTTACCCGTGTAAGCTCGCCATCGCCTGACGATGGTGTCGCAGTAAAGCTGGTCATATTCCATAAGGCGAGCGCAGCGGCCGGTTTTTTCTGCGGCCATCAACGTGGAACCGGAGCCGCCAAAGCCATCTAGGATGATCTCCCCGCGCTTCGAGCAGTCTTTGATAGCATCGGCTATCATCGCGACCGGCTTGACCGTGGGATGCATTACAAGCTCGTCACCACGGCTGGCGCTAATCGAGCTGATGCCGGGGTAGTCCCAGACGTTGGTTCGGTAACGTCCGGTCTCGCCAAGCCCGAAGCTGTTGGTGTGCGGCGCTGTGCCCTGCTTTAACACAAAGATGAGTTCATGCTTGGAACGGTAGAAGGCACCCATGCCGCCATTGGTCTTGTTTCAGACCACCAGGTTCTTGAGCTCGGTGAACGCGGTCCGTTCGGCTGTGAGCAATTCACCCATATGCCGCCAGTCCATGCAGACGAAGGCAATTGCGCCATCACGCATCACTGATCCCATCGCGCTCAGGCTCGCTTCCAGAAACTGCGTAAACTGGGTCTCGCTCATCTCGCCGGATGCAAAGGCGAACTCGCGATGCTTGACCGAACCCAGCCCGCAGACATTGCCGTCGATGGCAACATTATAGGGCGGATCGGTAAACACCATGTCGACACGTTCATTGCCGAGCAAGCGTGCAAAGTCATCGCTGCTCCGGGCATCGCCACAGACGAGCCTGTGCCGTCCCAGTATCCAGACATCGCCCATACGCTGCGCCATAACGCCAGCGATATGCATAAGTTATGTAATGGCTGCAGCTTTAGCTGGAATGTTTGCTTTGCGATTTTGATCTGCGTTTCTGCTGCTCACACCATAAACTCTCTGCGGCTATTCTAGTGACGCCTGCCTTGAGGTTGACGCGAAAGTAAATTTTCCGGACACAATAATCTTTTCAATCGAGAATAGCCGCGTTTACGTCGCACAAGCGTGTTAAACTCGTTGGTGGAGTGAAATGATGAAACTTGAAAACGACCCTCTCGCCGCATTCTGGATGCCGTTCACCGCGAACCGGTCATTCAAGGCGAGCCCGCGTCAGCTGATAGCCGCCAAGGACATGCATTATACCACCGACGACGGACGGCAGATATTGGATGGTACAGCGGGGCTATGGGCGGTCAATGCAGGGCACTGCCGCGCGCCGATTGTCGAGGCGATCCAGAAATGCGCAGCCGAACTCGATTACGCACCCCCGTTCCAGCTGGGGCATCCGCTGGCGTTCGAGCTGGCGTCGCGGATCGCTGCGATCATGCCCGAAAAACTCGACCGTGTATTCTTTACCAATTCAGGCTCAGAGTCGGTCGACACTGCGCTGAAGATCGCCCTCGCCTATCAGCGGGCCATTGGTCAGGGTACACGTACCCGGCTGATCGGACGCGAACGCGGCTATAATGGTGTCGGCTTTGGCGGGATTTCGGTGGGTGGTATCGTCAACAACCGGCGGCAGTTCGGGACGCTGCTGACCGGCGTCGACCATCTGCCACATACGCATAATTTAGAACATAATGCCTTTACCAAGGGGCGTCCGGAATGGGGCGGGCATCTTGCGGACAATCTGGAGGCGATTGTCGCGCTGCACGGTGCGGAGACCATTGCCGCGGTGATTGTGGAGCCGATGGCTGGGTCAACAGGCGTGCTGGTGCCGCCGATTGGGTATCTGGAAAAGCTACGCGAAATTACGAGCAAACACGGCATCGTGCTGATTTTTGACGAAGTGATTACCGCGTTCGGTCGCGTCGGTGGTGCAACAGCGTCGGGCACTTTGGGCGTCACGCCCGATATTATAACGATGGCCAAGGGGCTGACCAACGCCGCCGTCCCAATGGGCGCAGTGGCTGTCAGCCGCCATATCCATGATGGCGTGGCCGAGGGCGGCCCTGATGGAATCGAGCTGTTTCACGGCTATACCTATTCAGGCCATCCGCTCGCCGCCGCAGCGGGCTTGGCAACGCTTGATTTGTATAAATCGGAAGGCATTTTCGAAAATGCCTCAAGCCTGCACGGCTATTGGCAAGAGGCGGTCCACAGCCTGAAGGGCAAGCGCCACGTCATTGACATCCGCAACATGGGCATTGTTGCCGCGATAGAGCTTCAGTCTCACGATGGCGGGATCGGCAAGCGCGGGATGCAGTTGTTCCATAAGTGTTTCGACAACGGACTGCTGGTCCGCGCGACTGGGGATATAATCGCTCTCTCTCCGCCGTTGATATTGGAAAAAACGCACATTGACGAAATGGTCGGCCGGATTGGCGAGTTGTTGGAGACCATCGACTAACGCTTCCTAACGATCATCCGACATGGCGCTTGGTCAAAAAATTCTGAGCGCACCTCATCGCTGGTGCGCCACATGAAGTGCATTTTTCCCTGCATCCGACAAATAAAATTCGCCGTTCATTCTCAGGTCACCAACGTCGTGACAACGCAGGCTGGGGCGTAACTGACCGATCCGCTAGCCGGTATCGGTCTCAGATCGATTTATAATCAAATAGCCCGACCTTATTTCCACGACTTCCGAAGGTGCTTCCCAAATACATGAAAATTTTCCGTATATTCTCTTCTGACGCCCACGATATGGCGATTGATCTCGGGACCGTGAACACCGTCGTCTATGTCCGCGACAAAGGCATCGTGCTGAACGAGCCTTCGGTTGTGGCGATGGAAACCCGCGATGGTATCAGGCGGGTGAAAGTCGTCGGCAACGAGGCGAAGTTGATGATGGGTAAGACCCCGGACAATATCCAGACGATCCGGCCGTTACGCGACGGCGTCATCGCTGACATTGAGGTTGCCGAGCAGATGATCAAGCACTTCATCGATAAGGCGCTTGGCGGGCATACACGCCTGCCCCGCCGTTATAATGTGGTTATTTGCGTTCCATCGAGTTCAACAATGGTCGAACGCCGGGCGATTGGCGACGCCGCGTCGAATGCAGGGGCAGCACAAGTCCAGTTAATCGAAGAGCCGCTCGCTGCTGCGATCGGAGCGGGCCTGCCAGTCACAAAGCCGATTGGTGCCATGGTCGTCGATATTGGCGGCGGAACAACCGAAGTCGCGGTGCTATCGTTAAGCGGCATTGCCTACAGCAATTCAGTGCGCATCGGTGGCGACAAGATGGACGATGCCATCACCTCCTATATCCGGCGCAAACATAATCTGATGATTGGCGAAATGACCGCAGAGCGCGTCAAGATGTCGATCGGCAGCGCAGTTGCGCCGGAAGGGACCGGGACGATCATCAGCGTCAAAGGCCGCGATCTTGTTAACGGGCGGCCCGCGGAAATTAAAATTTCGGAAGCCGATATCGCCGAAGCTTTAGCCGAACCCGTCGCGCAGATCGTAAGCGCAGTGATGACGGCGTTGGAACAGACCCCGCCCGAACTGTCAGCAGATATCATCGACGAAGGCATCACCATTACCGGCGGGGGTGCGTTGCTCGGGCATATTGACGAAGCGATTGCCGAGGCAACTGGACTACCCGTAAAAATCGCCGAAAACGCGCTGATCTGCGTCGCCGTGGGTGCCGGGCAGGCGTTTGAAGACCCTGCCTATCGAGGTGTCCTGATTGCCGCATGACTGGCGACGCGACGAAGTCGATGCTTTTTGCATACGACCGCCAAATCCAGTGCCGAACGGCTAGCCGAGTAGCAAATCACCCAGCTTGGCGCGCTGCCATGCGGCGTCGCCAAATTGCGAGGCATGGAATATCGCGGCGCGGCGGTGAAGGCCGGCGTCGCAGTCATGGGTGAAGCCGAAGCCGCCGTGGAACTGGATAGCCCGGTCAGAGGCGTAGCTGTAGACGCCGTCGGCGGCGGCCTTTGCCATGCGAACCGCGATTTCGCCAAGGCCCTGATCGCCGAAGCTGTCGGCGGCGCTGTAAAGATGCGAGCGGGCCTTTTCATAATCGACATAGGCGTCGACAATCGGGTGCTTGAGGGCCTGATATTCACCGATAATCTTGCCGAACTGTTTGCGGGTACGCAGATAATCGAGCGTGTAATCAACCACGCTTTGCGTGCCGCCGCACATTTCGGCGCTTTGCAGAAGTGCGGCGGTGACGTCGATATGCGCCAAGGTCGCGGCGGCTTTTGCTGGATCGAGCAGTACCGTTTTGGCAACGGACAAACCTTCCAGATTGAGCGCGAAGCTGCGTTTGGTTTCGTCGATAATCGATTCGCGGCGCAGACGGCCGGCGACGTCTTCGGCGGTGAGCAACACCAACGCCGCCTTGCCGTCGAGCGTGACAGAAGCAATAACGACCTCCGCACTTTCGGCCCACAATACGAACAATTTCTCGCCCGACAGGATTAGCCGGTCGCCATCGGCGCGCGCATTCGCGGTGATGTTGGTCAGGTCCCAGTCGCCGTGCGCTTCAAAAAGCGCCAGCGTACCAACTGCGCCTTCGGCAAGCTTGGGCAACAATTCGGCTTGCTGCGCTTTGGTCCCACCTGAAATCAGCGCCTGAGCCGCCAATGTAGTCGCAACAAAAGGCGATGCCATCAGGTTGCGGCCCATTTGCTCGACCAATGGCACGACTTCGGACATTGATAGCCCAACGCCGCCATGTGCTTCGGGAATGGCCACCGCAGTCCAGCCAAGTCCCGCAATCTCGGCCCACACAGCGGCGTCATAACCGGTGTCGCTGTCGATCAGCTTGCGGACTTTGTCGATCGGCGATTTGTCGCGGCAAAATGTTGTTGCCACGTCGAGCAGTTCGATCTGCTCTTCGCTATAGCCCAGATTCGCAAACTGCATCTCACTCTCCTACCGCGTTACCCGTAACCCTATGGCGCGGCGCGGTGCAAGAAATCAAGAGCGTTTAATTGTGCGATTAAATCTAGGCCTGCTCCAGTACCTTCCTGCCCGGACGAACCTTCATCCTGTGGCTCGTCTTGGTTGCCATGGAGATGTCCTTGACCGTTTGCATGAATACCCATTCGTTGGTTGCTGCCTGCGGAGTAAGCGACAGATGCATATAACCACGGTTCGATGTATCGACCCAACGCAGCTCTTTTTTGCCATCACCAACCAGACCTCGGGCGACTACCGACGGGTCGGTGCCTTGCGTTGCGCTTTCAAAGCCGGGCGACGAGACGCTATGCCCGCCAAATTCAACACCGGCTGGCTTGCCGCCTTCGGGCAAATCATACGCCCAACCATTGTGGCTATCCCCGGTAACCACCACAAGATTGGCATCAACGCGCTGTGCCGCCGCCAGCAGGCGCGAACGTGCGGCGGGATACCCGCCCCAATTGTCGAGATTATAGGGAAGACCAGCCTTGCCGGTCGCAATGCCATTCCGGACATAGCTTTTTGTCCGTTCCGGCGCATCGGCCGGGAACCAGTTCATCGCGTCTTCGGGCGTATAATTAAAGCCCATATTGGTTCCTGAACCGACCACAGCCCAGGTTCCCCTATTGCGCGCGATGGCTTTGTATAGCCAGCTTTCCTGTTCGGTCCCCATCATCGTCATCGACGGGTCCATCCATGCCCCGTCGCGAAATTCGGCCAAGGCCTTGGCTGGATCTGCGCCGCGCATGAAGTCGCCGGCGACATAAGGCCTGGACCGACCGACTGCGCGGGTGTCAGTGCGGTAATAGGTCGCCAGATCGGCGATCGGATATTCTTTCCACGGCGTTTCGCCCACCGGCAGCCACTCGCGCCACACCTGCATCGCGGCATTCTTGCGGTTGGTCCAGTCGCCCTCGTCCGCTTGGTGGTTTTGCGCGCCGCCTTCCCACATATCGTTGGTGCCCTCATGATCGTCGGTATTCGGGATCATCGGGAAATTGGCGTGCAACGCCTGCAACTGTTTATCGGCACGGTAACTGGCATAACGCAGGCGATAATCCGCGAGCGTCAGGATTTCGTCCGCCGGGAAAATGCGTGCCGCAAACTTGGCGCCGCCATCATATCCGCCGCGACCATATTCATAGATATAGTCGCCCATGTGGAGAACGAGATCGATATCGTCGCGCATCGCGGCGTGGCCATACGCGTTGAATTCGCCGAAGCCCAAATTCGAGCAGGAGAAGATCGCAATGTTGAATTTGGCGACCTTGCCAGCCGGCAACGTTTTGGTGCGGCCAACCGGTGAAATGCTGCCATCGGGCGCGATAAAACGGAACCAGTGCCATTTGCCAGGTGCGAGGCCGTCAACCGTAATCTTGACCGTATGATCACGCCACGGACCGGTAGTCATTTGACCGCCGCCTGCAATTTTGGCGAAATCCTGGGTCTCGGAAATCTCGACTCGCACTTTCGACGGCGCGCCAGTCGCACTGACATAGCGAGTCCACAGCAGCACCGAGTCCTGGCTGGGTTCGCCGCTTGCGACATTATGCGTGAAGCCGGTCATACCAAGCAACGCCTGCGCCATCGCCGCGCCGCCTGGTAACATCAGCCCGCCAATGCCAAAGCCTGCGGTAGCCATTAAAGCGCGGCGGTTGATTATGAATGACATGTTTGTCCCCTCTGAGTCCCGAATGCTTTATGCGTTAGGCAGCCGCTGTTGCAACGATATTACAATTGCGTCCTGAGCGACCATAATTCGGGGAACGCCCGCTTTGTGACCGTGCTCGACAAATAACTCACCCCCGCAGTACCGCCTGTGCCGCGCTTGCCGCCGATTATCCGTTCAACCGTCAACACATGTTTATGCCGCCAGGTCGCCATCGCGTCATCCAAATCGACCAGCTTTTCGGCGAGTTGGTATAATTCCCAATAGCGTTCAGTGTCGCGGTAGACCCGCAGAAATCCAGCTTCCACCTCAGGTGAAAACACGTGCGGCTGCGCCCAATCGCGGTCAAGTTGCCCGAGCGGCACATCGATGCCAGCACGTGCCAGTGCGATAATGGTATCATCCCAGATGCTCGGTTCGGTCAGCGCCTCCACCATCGCGGCACGCGCTTCGGGGCGGTCATCTTGAAACTTCAGATGGTTTGCATCTTTCAGGCCAAGCATGAACTCGACGGTCCGGAACTGGTCGGATTGAAAACCCGAACTCGGTCCGAGAACATGGCGAAACCGGGTATAGTCCGACGGCGTCATCGTTGACAGAACATCCCAGCTGAGTGTCATAACCGCTTGAATCCGGCTCACTCTTGCCAGTGCCTTATAAGCAGGTATGAGTGCATCGCTGCGAATTTCGGATTGCGCCAACCGCAGCTCCCGGATCATCTGTTTGAGCCACAATTCCTTGGTTTGGTGAATGATTATGAACAGCATTTCGTCGTCGAGCTGCGACTGCGGGTGCTGGGCTGAAAGTAGCGTATCGAGCGCAAGATACCGCGCGTAGGTCATGGAGGGTTCGGTCATGCCAGCAACATTACCGTTACAAATGAAACTATGCCAGCAAACTATCCAGCCATTTTTCGGCCAATGCCGCTGCCTCTTCGGCGGTAAATGGGGCGTTGCCGAGGCTCAGTTCGAGCCACAGGCCATCGACCAATGCCGTCAGCGCAATCGCCGCGAGGCGCGGATTGGATGGCGCGCCCGGACATGCAGAAATGAGCCGTTCCATATCGAGGCGATTATCGGCGTAAATTTCGTCATGGATCGCGCCGATGGCTTGGTTTGTCCGCGACAGGCTCCAGAAGGCGAGCCAAGTCGCGAGCAATTCCGGATCGGCGATTGGCGCGCGAAAGCTGGCGATGACAAACGCCAGCAGCCGCGCGCGCGGCTCAGTCTGGGCATCGACTGCCGTGAGCAATGCGTCGGCAACCCGAGCCCCGGTCGCGCGATAGGTATCCGCAATTAGCGCCTCAATCCCATCAAAATAGTGCCTCAGCAGCCCTGGCGAAACCCCTGCCTCAGTGCAGATTACCCGAACAGACGCACCCTGTGCGCCATGCTTTGCAAGCACGCGTGCACACGCCGAAATCAGCGCATCGCGCCGCATATCGGCGCTCTCGCGGGTAAAGGCTTGTCTCGCACTCACGCCGTTGCTATACACTCGTATAACAAGGAGCGCAACATGTCCGAATCGGACCCCAATATCGGCAAGGACATTCTGGACGGTTGGTCGCTCCCTGCGTGGACTTATGACGATCCCGAATTTGCTCGGGTCGAAGTAGAGCGCATCTTTCGTCCATCGTGGCAAGTCGTCTGCCATGTTTCCGACATCCCCAATTCCGGAGATTGGCACAGCCTCGATTATATCGGCGAAAGCGTCATTGTGGTGCGCGGCACAGACGGCGAAGTCCGCGCCTTCACTAATGTCTGCCGCCACCGCGGTTCGCGGCTGGTTGATGGATCAAGCGGCTGCGCCAAAAAGCTGGTCTGCCCATACCATGCGTGGACATATGATCTGGACGGCCGCCTGACCGGGGTACCGGACAGTGCCTCATATCCCACGCTAAACAAGGAGGCAGCTGGGCTGGCTCCCGTCGAGTTGGAAATCTGGCGAGACTTTGTGTTTGTTCGCCTTGAAAGCGGCGGACCAAGTGTCGCTGAAATGATGGAGCCCTATGAGGCACAAGTGGCGCCCTATCGTTTTGAAGAGCTGAAGGCTCTGGGCCGGGTGACCCTTCGCCCACGCGACGTGAACTGGAAGAATGTCGGCGACAATTATTCGGACGGGCTGCACATCCCCGTTGCGCATCCCGGCCTGACGCGGCTGTTCGGCAAAAGCTATGGCATCGAAGCCGAGCCCCATGTCGACCGCATGTGGGGCGATCTTGTCGACCGGCCATCAAACAACTGGTCCGAACGTGCTTATCAAAACCTGTTGCCGCCAGTCCCGCATTTACCCGAAGCCAGCCAGCGGCACTGGCTCTATTTCAAACTCTGGCCTTCAGTTGCGTTCGATATCTACCCGGACCAGGTCGACTTCATGCAGTGGCTGCCCACCGGTCCAACAAGCTGCGTCATCCGCGAGATCAGCTATGTCCTGCCCGATGACCGGCGAGAAATGCGCGCCGCACGTTACCTCAACTGGCGGATAAACCGGCAGGTTAACGCCGAAGACACCGTGCTCATAACACGCGTTCAGCAAGGCATGGCATCGCGCAGTTTTACGATGGGGCCGCTGTCCGACAAGGAAGTCTGCCTCAAAAGCTTCTGCCGCCGAATACGCGAACTCATTCCCGAGGCTCGCCAAGAACATCGTCCCGCTTTGGGCTGGAGCCACAAATGACGCAAAAATACGATGCCGTAATTATTGGCGCGGGCCATAACGGGCTTGTCTGCGCCTTCTATCTTGCCCGCGCGGGCCTCAAGGTCCGCATTGTCGAGCGCCGCGATGTTGTTGGCGGCGCTGCGGTAACCGAGGAATTCCATCCGGGCTTCCGCAACTCCGTGGCGAGCTACACCGTGAGCCTGTTGCAGCCCAAGGTCATCGCCGACATGAAATTGGCCGATCACGGTTATCGCGTCATCGAACGGCCAATCTCGAACTTCCTGCCGCAGGAAGATGGCGGTTACCTGAAGCTCGGCGGCGGGTTGGAACGGACGCAGAAGGAATTTGCGCGTTTCTCCGAACATGATGCGCGCGTGCTGCCCGAATATTACGACATGCTTGAAGGCGTCGCCGATGTCCTGCGCGATCTGGCGCTCAAATCGCCGCCTAATGTCGGCGACGGGCTCAAGACATTCATCGACGCTGCGCGGCAGGGACGCGGGTTGATGAAACTGAACCTCAGCCAGCAACGCGATGTGCTTGACCTGTTCACCAAGTCGGCACGCACATTCCTCGATAGCTGGTTCGAAAGCGAGGCAGTCAAAGCAGCGTTCGGTTTCGACGCAGTGGTCGGCAATTATGCCAGCCCCGACACGCCGGGTAGCGCCTATGTCTTGCTCCACCACGTGTTCGGCGAGGTCAATGGCAAGAAGGGCGCATGGGGGCATAGCATCGGAGGCATGGGCGCGATTACGCAAATCATGGCCAAGGTGTGCCGCGAGCTCGGCGTGGAGATCAGCCTTGAAGCGCCCGTTTCCCGCGTACTGGTCGATGGCGACAAAACGGTAGGCGTTCGGCTTGAAAGTGGCGAGGAAATCGCAGCTGACCGCGTGATAGCCAATGTCGGCCCGAAAATTCTGTACGAACGCATGTTCGATAACAGCGACCTGAAACCAGAATTCAAACGCCGCGTCAAAGGCTTCAAGACGGGTAGCGGCACGTTCCGGATGAATGTTGCACTGTCCGAACTACCTCGCTTTACTTGTCTTCCCGAACCGGGTGAGCACCACCAGTCGGGCATCATCATCGCGCCAACGCTCGATTATATGGACGAGGCGTTCCTCGATGCGAAACGATATGGCTGGTCGAAGAAGCCAATCGTCGAAATGCTGATACCCTCGACGGTGGACGACAGCCTCGCCCCTCCGGGCCAGCATGTCGCCAGCCTGTTCTGCCAACAATTCGCGCCCGACCATGATTGGGATGCTGACGAAGGCAAAGCGGCGGATACGATTATCGACACCGTCGAGGCCTACGCACCCGGCTTCCGCGCCTCTATCTTGGGTCAGCAAATACTGTCACCTCTCGGTCTGGAGCGCAAATTCGGCCTCGCGGGCGGAGACATCATGCACGGCAATATGAGCTTGGACCAGTTGTGGTCAGCCCGACCGGTACTTGGCCACGGCGCGTATCGCGGGCCGCTAAAAGGCCTCTATATGTGCGGCGCAGGCGCGCATCCCGGCGGAGGTGTGACCGGCGCACCGGGGCATAACTGTGCTCAGGAAGTGCTCGCTGATGGCTCGTTTTTCGGCAGGCTACGCCGCGCCCACCAATAAAGCGGCAGGCCCGCCAGCATCAGCAATATGCTGAGGCCGCCCGCTTCCCAGCCCGCGCCCCATAGGCTCCAAACGCCAAATACCAATCCGGCAACCGCAAACGGTATTGCGATACGGCGCTTCAGTGCCACTGCGGCACAGGCAAGGTAAAGCCACAGGGTCACCGATGTCGTCAGCAGCGCCATGAACGTAAACAATCCGCCCATCGACTGGTTGCTATTGGCGAAAATCAGCAGGCTTCCCAACACCGACGCGGTTAGAAGGCCGTTGACTGCAACTCCGTTTGCGGCTGTCCGCGCGAACCAGTCGGGCATCATCCGCCGCCGCGCCATTTCGAGCGGCAGCTCGCCTTGCACCAAAGTCCAGCCATTGACCGCGCCGATTGCGCTGATCGCGGCGAACAAAGCGATAAACGATGCCGCTTGCGGTGACCAGAAAGTCGAAACAAATAAAGCAAACGGCGCATTGGAGGCGGCGACCTGATCCGCCGGCAGCATCAACGTAATGCCCGAACATACAATAAGATAAAGGACACCCGCCAGCAGCGCGCCCAAAAAGGTTGCGCGCGGCACGTTTCTTTGCGGGTTTTCGATTTTGTGCGAAGCCGCGCACGCTGCCTCGAACCCGACCATTGCCCATAAAGTCATCGCGGCGGCGGCATTGACTGAAGGAAGCGATAGCCCTTCTATCGGGAATGGTGCCAGCGATGCGGTGCCCTGCTTTGTGAATATGAGCGCAATAAGGACAGCCACCACCAGCAATGGTATGATCTTCAATATCGTCGTCACCACCTGGAACGAGCCAGCAGAGCGGACCCCCAACAAGTTGATACCGGTCATCGTCCAGATCACGCCTAAAGCTGAAAGCGACGGATGCTCGCCTAATATTGGTAGGAAACTCGCCAAGTATGACACCGCACCAACGGCTATCGTCACGCAGCCAGTCCATACCGATACCCAGAAGGCAAAACCGATGAGAAACCCGGCCAGCGGACCGAAGCTACGTTCGACCAGTTCGGCGGGGCCGATGGCACCTTCATGCGTAGCCGTCAGCCGGGCGAGGACATGCGCAAGGCAGAGCGCACCCGCGATTGTGATAGCCCATCCAGCAATTGCGTTCCAACCAAAAGGCGCCAGCCCTTGCGGCAAGAGGAATACGCCCGAGCCAATCATATTGCCCATGACCAAAGCCACGGTCATGAAAAAGCCGAGCTTTCGGCCCGGCTCTTTCGTTTCATTTTGCATCAAGCGAACGGTCAGAAATCGCGGCTAAATTTAAGACCGATTACGCGCGGTTTGATGAGCACATCATAAAATGCACCGCCCGTCGGCGTCGCAGCGGTCACACCCGTACCACAAACCGTTTCAAGACACTGTACGCCGGTATTCACCACGCCGCGCGTGTCGAACAGGTTGGTTGCAAACGCCTCAATGGCCCAGACCTCGTTCTTCACGCCGACCGAGAAGTCGGCGGTGGTGTACGCGCCAAGATTACCCTTCAAGATGTTCTGCGCAGGCCGCAAATCGCTGCGGCGGCTACCGGTGTGGTTGACTGCGAACTGAACATGGCCATCCCAGTCAGCGACCGGGAATTCATAACGTGCGATGGCGTTGCCCTTGAATTTCGCTGTTACTGGCAGGCGCGAGCCTGCAGCAGCGAGCAACGAATTTCCGGGCGTGGTGCAGTCAAAGGTTGCATTGGCAATCTGACAGAAATCGCGGCGGATTTCAGCGTCATTGTAGCTGAAACCGGCATTGAGGCTGAAACCGCCCATCCGGAAACCGGCGTCCATTTCGACGCCTCTGATGCGCGCGATCCCGGCGTTGCGAATCTCAGTCAGGCCGTTAGCACCCAGGAAGGACAACTGAATGTTGTTCCAATCCTGCTGATACACAGCACCGTTCCAGCGGAATGCACCGAATGTGGTTTTCCAGCCCAGTTCGTAGTTATCGAGCTTGTCCGAACCATAAGGCGGCAAGGTCCCACGCCGGTTGATCCCGCCGGGACGGAAACCGCGCGACCAGGTTGCGTAAATCAGCGCGTCTTCGGTAATCTTGTACGTCGCATTCAGCTTGTGAATGAAGCCCGTGTCCGAAGTTGATTTATCGACATTGGTGCATGGACTGCCATCAACCAAGATCGGCACAGGCGTTCCCGCCGGATTGGCACGGCGTGTGGTGCCGTCTGTATTGAGGCAAGCGGCTTCGCCAGTCCGGCTCGAATAGCCATCCGAAAAGCCGAAAAAGCCCTGAAGTGAATTGTCGAACTTGTAATAACGACCGCCCCCGGTCAGCGACAGCTTGTCGGTCACATCAAAGGTCAATTCGCCGAACGCGGCATAATCGCGGTCCACGCGCAGCTGTTTGGTCAGCCAGATATTGCTGTCCGTGCCGGTGACGGTAATCGAATCAGCGATATCGTTGATGATATAATTCTGCTCGATATTGTGGGATTGCCGCTGGTAGAACAGGCCACCAATGAAGCGCAGCGGCGCATCGGCCGGGCTGGCGATACGGATTTCGCCGAATGTCCGTTTGTAGCGGTCAATGCCCTGAATATACTGGTTCGGGTTCACGAGGTTGCCCGCATTATCATAGAAATAATTGCCGTAGCCAGCGAGCGCATCATAGAAATAGGCGTAATCCGAATAGTCGCTCTCGGTTTCGGTCTTGCGCCGCAAATGACCGCCGGTTGCGGTCAGATCCCAGTTGCCGATCTTGCCCTCGATAGTGAGCGCAGCTTGAATCCATTTATCCTTACTGCTTTCGGGGTTGTACTGAACGGTTTGCAGCCCGCCATTAGTCTGCCCGGAACGCTCGCGTGAATAGCTGCCCTCAGTTTGCTGGACCTGCCCCATCAAGGTGGGCTTAATCGTCCAATTGTCATCCAGGTCGATACCCAGCGCGAGGCGCGCACCGTAGGTTTCGGCATCGTTGTAATTTTTCTCGGTTAGTGCTGCATTATTTTGGGTGATGCCGGATGACGCATAAGTGCGTGCGCCGTAGATATTGTCGATATAACCGCCATCATCGCGATACCAGCCAACAAGCCGCGCTGCCGCACCTTCCGCGATGGGCACATTGAGGAAGCCCTCGTAAATCGCACCAAAATCGCCATGCGCGACATTGTTAATCTCTACCCCCGCACCGCCGTAAAAGCCCGAGGGATCGGGCGCGTTGGTGACAAGCTTCAACGTACCCGCCATGGAGCTTGCGCCATAGAGCGTGCCTTGCGGTCCAGCCAAGGCCTCGACGCGCGCCAGATCATACGCATGCAAATCGAGTGCGCCCTGAATCGTCGTAATCGGCATTTCGTCGAGATAGGTGCCAACAGTGGGCAGCGATGCCGAGTGGTTGGCATTTTCGCCAGAGGCCACGCCACGGAAATAGACCTGCGCAAAACCCGGGCCGCCCTGCTGGATAGTCACCGACGGCAGGAACTTCACCACATCCTGCAATTCGCTGACCTGCAGCTGGTCAAGTTTTTCGTTTCCGATGGCGTTGATCGCAATTGGCACATCCTGCAAATTCTGTTCGCGCTTTTGCGCGGTGACGACGATGACATCGTCATCTTCGTCAGCAGCCGCATCCTGCGCCATTGCCGGCATGGCTAAGCCAAGCGCGGTTGAAGCAAAAAGCGTGGTGATGGCGACCTTATTGTTGAAACGGCGCATGAAGTGAACCTCCCTAGTTCAATGCCTTGTTACACTAATGTGAATAGACTCACATTCACTGCTGCAATGCAATAAATTTTCGGTGAACATCGTTTGCGGCGAACGAATTGCAAAGCCACTGTGGCTTTGACGCAACTAAATCAGGTGGGGTAGGTTTGCCAAAGATCGCCGAGTGCGACTTTAAGCGGATCCAGATGCGCTTCATACGGCTTCCACTGGTCAACTCCGTCACGATTAATCGGTAGGCGGACCTGCTCGCTCGACGCGGTTCGGACCGCGCGTTTGTTTTCATGGAAATTGAGGCAGGCGTCTTCAAACGGCAGACCAAGATAATCGAGCAACCGCCTGATTTCATGTTCGGGATTATCGAGCAGTTCTTCATGGATTACGCGGTGTACATAGCCCGGCAACATGGTGTCGAAATGTGCCAACGCACGCACATAATCCGCATAATAGCGGCCCATATGTTGGAGATCGTAGCTGAATGACTGCCCCTTGGCGAAATGCTGACGAAAGTTCGAAAAACAGCAATCAAGCGGATGCCGCCGTGCGTCGATGATTTTCGCATTCGGCAAAATGAGGCGGATGAAGCCCAAATAGCTCCAGTTGTTCGGTAGCTTGTCGATGAAAAAGGGTTTGTCCGTCTTTCGTTGGATGCGCGTGCGCGCGATAAATTCCGCACCGAGGCGATCCAAATCATCCAGCGTCATATCTGCGACCGCCGCGACCCAACCATCCTTGTCACGCCCTTCCCGCATCGCCATGGCAGGAATGTCGGGCAGTTCCATCGTTCCTTCGACCATCGAATGACTCGACAATATCTGCTCGATCAACGTCGAACCGGCGCGCGGCATTCCGATAATGAAGATCGGGTCGGTCGCCGCATGGCCGTATCGCGCCGCGATGAATTCAGGTGTAAATCGGCTGATCAATTTGTCGACATGCGCCGTTACCGCATCGGGGTCGTGTGCCAGTTCTTGGGCGCGCAGTGCATTGCCTTTGGCATAATGCTTGAACGCCCCCTCATGATCACCGCACTGCTCATTCGCTTTGCCAAGCGCAAAATGGAGGTGGAATTCATCCTCATGCGCCAACCCGCCAGCCGTCAGCGCCGCGTCCATGTTAGCGACATCATCATCCGAAAAACGAACAGTCTTGAGGTTCGCGAGGCTCCACCATACTTCACCCAATGAAGGCTCGACTTCCAGCGCCTGCCGATAGGCCGATATGCTCGCCTCCTGATCGCCAACGGTTTTGAGCATATGGCCATAGCTCATCCACAGCTTGGCCTGTTCGGGGAACCGTTCGGTCAGCGCGCGGTAAAGGCCGATGGCTTCATCATAGCCGCCGATCCGGCCCAAGGCCGCGGCCTTCAGATTCTGCTGTGACGGATTGTCGCCGCCTTCCGCGAGCACCACATCCAGTTGTTCGAGGGCTTCGGGAAAGCGGTTTTGCTTATACAATATTGTCGCCAGATTCGACCGCGCTGCGCCGAACGCTGGCGCCAGTTCAAGCGCACGCATGAGCAAGGCCTCGCTATCCTTCAAGCGGCCAATCCGCGCAGCCAGTTCGGCCATCATCCGGATGGCGACCACATCGGTTGGCGCCTCGCGCAGACGGCCGCGTAGCAGTGGCTCTGCGTCGTGCAGACGATCTTCTGCCAGCGCCAATGCGGCATCGATGAGGGCAGGGTTGCGCAGCGCGGCATCTATGGACTGGCGGGCAATATCGGTGGTCATTGGGACTGCGGTCTAGGCAAATCAGCGACGACGTCAATGTCGCGCAGTTCATCAGGCGTGGCGATCACGAGATTTGCTTTGCGAAGCAATTGTCGCGCACCCGAATCACCGTCGGTCGCAAGCAGCATTGGCCAGTACGATCGTGGGAACAACGCAGGCGGCATCGGCGCATTGCCAAAACTGGATGCCGTTAGTTCCTCACCAGCCGCTATCGCCGCCAGATGCCGCTGTGTTACGAAAGGCATGTCAGCCAGCGTTAACAGCAGAGCCTTGGCATCGGTTTGCTCTGCTGCTTGAACTGCAAGATGCAGCGAATGCGCCTGACCATTTTCGGGTGTGGCATTATCAATAATAGTGAAATCTATGGGCCTAATAAGCTGCGCCAAGCCTGAATCCGTCTGACACACCGCAAACCGCCAACCGAATCCCATAGATTTTACAGTTTTTGCAATGTGGAGACCGATCGGCACACCGCTGATCGGATACATCAGCTTATCTGAACCGAAGCGCCGTGCTTGCCCAGCGGCTAGGACCGCAACCGCAATATCAGCGCATTCCATCGTTGAACGCTTTCACCATGCCGCCAGCTATCGACAATGCAATTTCAGGCGCGCTGATTGCGTTGATCGAAACGCCAGCTGGTCCTTCGATCCGGATAAGTTGATCTTGAACGATACCGGTTGCTGTCAACCGTTCGAGACGCTTGTCATGCGAAGACTTGGAACCAAGCGCTGCGATATAGGCAGCATCGCTTTGTAGCGCAGCGGCAAGTGCCGGGTCGTCGATTTTGGGGTCATGGCTCAATGTCACAATGGCGGTGCGCGCGTCGGGTTTTAGCGAGGTAATTGCTTCATCGGGCCAGCGATCATCGAGGATGACATCGGGAAAGCGCTCGGCGGTCAGAAAACGCGCACGCGGGTCAATCAGCGTGACGTCTATCCCCATCGACCGTGCTATTTCCGACAAAGCGGCAGAAATTTCGACCGCACCGACGATAATTAATCGACGTGGTGGCAGATAGCAGTTTACGAATACGCCTTCTGCTTCAACGTCCAAAATTCTACTCGCACCCGTCGCAAGTTCGGTACCGACAAGAAGTGTCTCCCGCGCCGCCCGCGCATCGATAATCGCACCGAACAACTGGCCGGGGAAAAAATCCGGTGACACGTTCTGCACGAGCACGACGATGTCACCGCCACAAGGCAGCCCTACCTCCCATGCCGACCCGTCGGCGACGCCATAGCGCCGAACTGCAAAGCTGTTCTGTGCGATTATATCGGCGGCGATCTGCAAAATGTCGCCCTCGACACAGCCGCCTGATACGGACCCCACAAATCGCCCGTCATCATGCACCAGCATATGCGTGCCAACCGGACAGGGGGCGGATTTCCAGGTTTCAACCACAGTCGCAAGCGCCATCGGAGCGCCACGCCAAGCCATGGCGCTGGCCAATATTCGATGATGATCGGCGGCTCCGGTTTTCATGGCGTTCGGCCTAGCAAAGCCCCGAACGGGTTGCTATATGAAACGCAATTCAGAGTGGGAGCTTTTCGAAATGGCCATAGAAACGACCGTAAACGGCAAGGCCGTTTCCATCGACGCCGAACCCGACACACCGTTGCTGTGGGCGTTGCGTGAGGATCTTGGCCTGACTGGTACAAAATTCGGCTGCGGCATATCTGCATGCGGCGCTTGCTCGGTGCATGTCGATGGCGAAGTCACCCGCTCATGCAGCGTTCCGGTCAGCGCGGTCGCGGGTAAATCAGTCACGACGATCGAAGGCCTGAAAAACGAAGACGGCACGCTCCACAAGGTGCAGCAGGCATGGATCGATGCGCAGGTGCCCCAATGTGGATATTGCCAGTCGGGCCAGATCATGGCCGCCGTCGCGCTTATCCAGAAAACCGGCACGCCAAGTGCGGCACAGGTTGACGAAGCGATGACCAACATCTGCCGCTGCGGCACATATCCGCGCATCCGCAAGGCGATCCTCGCCGCCACCGGCCAAGCCGCCGACGCTGTCGAAGGAGCTGCATAATGGGTATCAAGCGCAGGGCATTTCTCATCGGCGGTGCGGCAATCGTCGGCGGCGGAATTTTCGCGGTTTATTCCGCCGACAATTCAAACCGCAAACGCGCGGTCGAACTGACCACCAAGGGCAAAGACGGGTCGTTCCTCAGTTGGGTAAAAATCAGCGAGGACGACACCGTCACCGTCTATTCCCCGCATATCGATTTCGGTCAAGGATCACACACCGCGCTGGCGCAAATGGTCGCCGAAGAGCTTGATGCCGACTGGACCAAGATCGTCGTCGAACATGCACCTGCCGATCCAGCCTTCGCCAACAGTGCACTTGGCCGGGGATTCATCGCCGAAATGTCCGGCTATCCTGGAGTCGCCGCAGCCATGCCCGCATCGTTCATTTCAATGGCCGCGCGGTCGATGAACCTGCAGGTTACCGGTGGTTCGTCAGCGATACGTTTCACCGGCCAAAGCGGGATGCGCGTCGCAGGTGCCGCCGCACGCGAGGCGCTGGTTGCCGAAGCCGCTGAACGTTTGAAGGTTCCGGTGAGCGAACTCACCACACTCGACAGCCGCGTCATTCACGAAAAGACCAGCGCGTCGCTCCGTTACGGCGAACTGGCGCAAGCCGCCGCTGCGCGGACGCTAAACAGCGATGTAAAGCTGAAAGACCGTAGGGATTTCCGTTATATCGGCCAGGGCGTTCACCGGCTCGATATCCCCGCCAAGGTCGATGGCAGTGCGACTTATGGCATCGACTTCACCCTACCAGACATGCGCGTCGCGACGATCATGATGGCTCCGGTACGCGATGGTAAGCTGACATCGGTGGACACCGCGCCCGCAATGGCGGTCAAAGGCGTCGAAAAAGTCATCAAGCTAGATGACGCCGTGGTTGTGGTTGCCAAAGGCTATTGGCAGGCGACCAAGGGTATGCAGGCGCTAACTCCGCAGTTCAGCGACGGCGGACATGGCGGCCTTTCAACCGCATCAATCTATACGGCGCAGGACAAGCTCAATGCAGCGGGCAAAAAGCTCGTGGCTCCGGAAGGCGGCAAGCTACTCACCGCCGACTATAAAGCGCCGTTCCTGCATCAGGCGATGATGGAACCCTTCGCGATGACCGCACATCACAAAGACGGCAGACTAGATATGTGGGGCGGTCTGCAAGACCCGCTTTCGGCGCGGATGATGGCGGCGGAATCGGCAGGCCTCGATGCTGCCAAGGTCATGTTCCACCCGATGATCATGGGCGGCGGGTTCGGTCGCCGTTTTCCTCCGTACAGCCAGATTGTCGATCAACTGGCAAAGATCGCGATGCAGGTGCCCTATCCGGTCAAACTGATCTGGAGCCGTGAACAGGACGTCCAGCACGGCGCCTATCGCCCGCAGGTTGCGGCGCGTCTGCAAGCCGTAACTGGCAAGAAACGCATGGCCGCATGGGCGTCGGATTATGCGCAGAACGACGACGCAGCAGCGGAAGGCACTGTTCCTTATGCCATCCCCAATTTCGAGGCGCGGCATCACGAATATATCTCCAATCAGGTCAACGCCTATTGGCGCTCGGTCAACGCAAGCCAACACGGCTTCTTCAACGAAAGCTTCGTTGACGAACTTGCCCATGCCGAAGGCGAAGACCCCTACACGTTCCGCCGCAATCACCTGGCCGCAGGATCGCGCCAACTCCTCGTGCTCGACACCGTCGCCCAGCGCGCCGGTTGGGGGACGCCTTTGCCCGAAGGCCGTACACGCGGCATTGCTATGGTCGAAAGTTTCGGCACCATCGTCGCCGAAGTGGTCGAGGCATCGCTGAATGACGACGGCACGCCAAAGGTCCACAAGGCGTGGGCAGTGGTCGATTGCGGCACCACGGTAAACCCGCTGAACGCCGCTGCACAAATCGAAGGCGGCCTGATCATGGGGCTGTCGGCGGCAATTGGCGAGCAAATCACGCTCGAAAAGGGCGCGGTAGTTGAAAGCAATTTCAATGATTACCCGATCCTGAAACTCGCCGATGCGCCAGATGTCGACGTCCACTTCATCGAAAGCGGCGCGAAGATGGGCGGGATCGGCGAACCCGGATTGCCGCCAGCGGCACCGGCGCTTGCCAATGCGTTGTTTGCGCTGACCGGCAAGCGCATTCGGCAATTGCCGATCCTTGCGCAAGCAAAGGCCTGAATTGCCACAAGCAAAGCTGCTGTCGCCCACCGATAATCTGGACGCCGCCGAAACCCTCGCGCGCGCGTTCCAGAATGAGACCGGGTGGAGCTATGTCATTCCCGACGCCAAGCTGCGCGCGCTGCGGCTGGTCGGCGCGTTTCATCTGTTCCTGCGCGACGAGCACCGAAAAGGCGCGGTATTCGGCACCGACGGGTTTGAGGCAGTCACCTTATGGCGCGGCCCCGGCCAAGCGCATGACAGCCTATGGGACCGCGCGCGGCTGATCGTGCCGTTCGTCCAGACGCTGCGTTATTCGATTTTCCGCGGACTTGAAGTCGCCGATCTAATCGAAAAGCATCTGCCCAAAGAACCCGTCTGGTATCTCCACTACGCCGGATGCGACCCCGAATTTCAGGGCCAAGGCTTTGGCGGAGCTGCCATCCGCGCGGGCCTAGACCGCGCCGACCATGATGGGTTACCTGCTTATCTGGAAACCGCCGACGAACATAATATCGCCTTTTATCAAAATTTTGGATTTGTTATTAAGCACAGCTGGCACGTACCCGAAGGCCCGCAATTCTGGGGTATGCAGCGGCCGGGGAAGACTCGGCATTAACGAATAGCATTACCCCTTCGGCATTGTCCCGGCCCGAATATACGGGAACATGTGCGTGACATAATCCGCTTTCCCCAATGCAACTCCCTCATGGCGCAAGATCGCGTAAGCCGTCATCAAATGAAAATAGAACTGCGGCAAGGCCCAGTCGCGAGCGTATTGTCCTGCAGTCAGATCGAAGACCATGCCGTTAGGAATTTCATGCGCAATGGGCCGGACTTCGCCGCCATCGAGCGCGCCGGGTGCGAGGGCATTGAGTAACGCAAGGGTTTCGTCAATCCGTGCTATTGCTCCGGCAATCGAACCGGGCTGCTCATCTGCATTTCGGCCCTCAGCGACGAGTTCATCAAACGATGACGGGAACGCCTCACCCCTGAGCCGATAGGTTGCTTCCTGCACCTGCAAGCAAGCGAATCGTATCTGCGTTGATAACGGAAACATGTCGGGTGCAATTCGGGCCGAGAGCAATTTTTCTGCTGAATCCGGCGTTTGGATCTGAACCTTGGTCAGCCAGCCACGAAGCGTTTTCAGCATCTGGGTGAAAGTCGGGATGAGTAGATCTGTGAGTGTCATGGCGCTCTCTAACATCGAAGCTTTTTGCGCGATAGACATCATTGCGCGCTCCATAACCTGCCCAGTGGAACAAGCCAGAGCTCCTAGATGTTCACACTCAAATCACCACTGGAGGAAACATGGCCGACACTGCTGCACGACTTACAACTTTGACGAGACTAGGATTCGCGGCACGCGGGTTGATCTATATTGTCATATCTATTCTGGTGATAACGACTGGACGGGCGACCGATCCGGCTGGCGCAATTCGCTATCTCAGCCAAGGCAGCGGTAGTATCCTCATCCTGATTATTGCAATCGGGCTTCTCGCTTATGGGCTGTGGCGCTTGTCGGACGCATTGCTGAATATCGAGCGTCATGGTTCGGACAAATCGGGCGTGGTTGCACGGCTGGGCGCGGGCGCGAGCGGATTGATTCATCTGCTACTGGCTTGGCAAGCATTTAAACTTTTTCAAGGGCTAAGCGATTCCAACGGAGACGCCGCCCAACAAGGCGCGCAGTCAGTATTGCAATATCCAGGAGGCGGACCGCTTCTGATTGTTGGCGGTGCGATCCTGCTAGCAACAGGAGTATTCCAATTCTTCAAGGCAGCCAAAGCGAGTTATTTGAAAGATCTGGAACCGCACATCGCTCGGCAGCCATGGGCAAAATGGAGCGGCCGCCTAGGTTATGCCGCACGCGGATTCGTCTTCATCATAACGGGTTTCTTTCTTACCAGCGCGGGGTTGAACGAACAGGCGAGCGAAGCGGGTGACATGAGCTCTGCTTTGTCTTGGTTGGACAATCCGTGGGATATGATTGTCGCCACCGGGTTTTTCGCATTCGGTTTATTCAGTCTGATTGAGGCCCGTTACCGAATACTACACGCTGTCCCGGTTCAAAGTCTTGGGCAAAAGATCAAAGCCAAATTTTCTTAAGCCTCGCGTTCGGTAACCGAATAGGAATTGCATTACGATCTTGCCCTTCCCGAATTTCCATCCTAACCACCCACCCACGCAACGGGTCTTTGTGAAAGCAAGGATAATAGGGAATGTGGTGCGGATCGGGGGTGACCCCGGGCCAAATCCACGACTGCTCCCGCAACTGTAACCGGCGAGTTCGCGTCCCATATGCCACTGGAGAAATCCGGGAAGGCGGGGCGCACATGAACGTTGACCCGGAAGTCAGGAGACCTGCCCGCCTGCGGTCGTCTTTCTGCACGGGCGGGATGCACCGGGTGGACGGAGTTGGGCTTGGCGGCGCTTTTGGCAACGCTGTGCCTGACCTTCGCATGACGGCGAATTTGAACCGTTATGTGAAGGAAGAATCCGTGAAATATTTGAAATATAGTGCAGCGGCACTGGCGATTTTGCCAGCGATGGCTTTTGCCCAAAATTCCGATGAAGATATCGTCGTTACCGCCAGCGGCTTTGAACAGCCGCGTTCCCAAACCGGTCAAGCCATCACCGTAATCAATGAAGACCGGCTCGAGGAGTTACAAGCGGTCAGCATCACAGATGCGCTCCAAACCGTGCCTGGCGTTGCCATCGCCACGCGCGGCCCGGTCGGTAGCCAGACCGCTGTTTTCCTGCGCGGCGGCAACGGGTCGCAGACCCTGGTGCTCGTGGACGGCGTTCGTATCAACGATCCGTCCAGCCCCAATGCAGCGTTTGATTTCGGCGCTTTGCTCACCGGCAATATCGGCCGCGTCGAAGTGCTGCGCGGACCGAACTCGATCATCTGGGGCAGCCAGGCGATCGGCGGGGTTATCAACATTCAGTCAGTCGCACCGACCGAAGCCTTGGCTGTCCGCATAGGCGCGGAATATGGCTATGCCGACAGCCTGCGTGCCAACGCCAATCTATCGGGCACCAGTGGCATGTTCGAAGGCAGCGTCGGCGGGGCCTATTACCGCACCGACGGCATATCGGCGTTGACCGGCGGGAACGAGAAAGACGGATTTAAAAATGCTTCGGCCAATGGCCGGCTAAAGGTCAATCTCGCTGACAATTTCGCACTCGATTTCCGGGGCTATTATAATCGCGGGATCATCGAATATGATGCTGCCTTTGGCGGAGGGCCAAATTCGCTGCCCGTTTCGAAGAACCGCCAATTTGTGGGCTATGTAGGCGCGCAATTCGATTTGGCAGATGGCCGGTTCCAGAACCGCGCGTCCTACGCCCGCACCGACATCAGCCGCATCGGCAGCGATCCCGTGGTGTTTTCGTTCAACAATTTCGATGTCGAAGGGACAATTGACCGCTTCGAATATCATGGCGCTTTCGATATCGCCGACGCCGCGACCATCGTCTTTGGCGCGGAGCATGAGCGGACCTATGCCAGCACTTCGTTCGAAGGCGCACCAGCCGATGTTGCGCGTAACGAGGTGACCAGCGGTTTCGGGCAGCTCATCCTTCGGCCCTTCGCAGGACTCACACTAACCGGCGGGGTTCGGCACGATGATTATAGCGATTATGGCGGGCAGACCACCTTTGGCGGCAATGCTGCCTATACGCCCAATTCTGGCGACACTGTATTGCGGGCGACCTATGCCGAGGGCTTCCGCGCGCCGACATTAAGCGAAGGCCAGCCGCCGTTCGGCAATCCCGACCTACGCCCAGAAACCGCACGCAATTTCGATCTTGGCGTGGAACATCGTTTGCTGGACGGCAAGGCACAGGTGTTTGCGACCTATTTCAACCGCCGCAGCAACGACCAGATCACTTTTTCCTTCATCACGTTCCAGTCGGAAAATATCGGGCGCGTGAAGACCGAAGGCGTCGAACTGGGTTTCGCGTTGCAACCAACTGAACGGCTGAGCCTTCAGGCGAACTACACGCTGACCGACGCGATCAATCGTTCGGCTGGTGCGAATTTCGGCAACCGGCTTGAATTGCGGCCGCAACATTCGGGAAGCTTTACGGTCGACTGGCAGACGCCTTGGAAGGTAAAGCTTGGCGGAACTCTGCTATTGAGCGGCGACAGCTTCGACAATGCGGCCAACACCGTGGGGCTCGATGGCTATGCGCTGGCCAATATCCGCGCTGCGTTGCCGATGACCGAGGCAGTCGAACTTTATGGCCGCGTCGATAATGTGTTCGACACCGATTACACCGTCGTGAACCGCTACAACACATATGGCCGCAACGCGCATGTCGGCGTGCGCGCGCGTTTCTGAAATTGCGTTTACGATTAAACACAGATAGAAATGGAAGGATGACGAACATGACATCAGCGAAATCAAATGGCGCACAGATGGTCTGGCCGCTTTCGCTTGGGGCAAGCACCGTAGTGGGCAGCCTGCTGCTCGCCTGCGTTTTCCCATTCGCAAGTTTCGCCGCTTTGGCCGCGTTGACCATGACACCGCGCCGCGGTCTCATGCTGGTGACGGCGGCTTGGGCTGTCAATCAGGCGACCGGATTTTTCCTGATGTCGTTCCCGTGGGACGCGCAGGCGGTTGGGCACGGAATAGCGATATTGGCGGCTACTTTGGCAGCGACTGTGGCGGCGCGGCTTTTGGCCGACAAACTGCAGGGAGCTTCGGCATTGCGCGCTGTCGCCGCGTTGGCTTCAGCATTTGTTGTTCACCAAGTTCTGCTGCGCGCGTACGCCAGCGTAGGCGGCGGTGCGGAGAATTTCTCTGCCGAGATAATTTCGGGCATCGCACTCAACGACGCTATGTGGTTCACCGGCCTGATGGCGCTGCGCTTTGTTATCGCGCATTTCTCCGGCGAGAAGGCATTGCCAGCAACAGCTTGACGCGACTCGTCCTGCGGGGGAGAGTTAACGCATGAAACGCCTCCTCCCGCTTGCCGCCTTACTCCTTGCAGGTTGTGCGACACCTCACATATCGACGCCTGCCGCGCCGCAAAGTGCGCAAGAGGCGCTACGGCCTTATTATGCCGCCCTCGAAACAAAGCTGCCCAAGGCACCGGCCAACCCTGCCTTATCCTCAGATACCGTGATAACCCGTTTTGCGTTCGGGTCGTGCCAGAACGAAAATCGCCACATGAAATTCTGGGACGTTATTGCCGCGCAAAAGCCACAGGCGTTTCTGCTGATCGGTGACAATGTCTATGGCTACACCCGTCCAACCGGCGGGGCAGACATGCCAACGCTGGTGGCCGCATATAAAAAGCTCAACAGCCGCTCCGAATTCGACCGATTCCGCCGATCGGTACCCATGATGACCACGTGGGACGACCATGATTATGGCGCGAATGATGGCGGCGGAACCTTCGCGTTCAAGGATTGGTCGGAAAAGGTCTACGAGACATATTGGAACGCCTCGGATGAAGTGAAATCCCGGCCCGGTATCTATGAAAGCCGCATGATTGGCCCCGAGGGCAAACGGGTGCAATTCATCATCCTCGATGCCCGTTTCTTCCGGTCCGACCTTGCCGCAATGCCCTATCGTGAGCCGGAGCCGCCGCGCGGTTGGTATATTCCCAATATGGATGCAAAAGCGACCATATTGGGTGATGCGCAATGGATGTGGCTGGAGCAGGAATTGGCCAAGCCAGCGGACCTGCGTTTCATTATTTCCTCGACGCAAGTCATCACCGACGGCCATAATTTCGAAGGTTGGACCAATTTTCCGAAAGAGCGCCAGCGGCTCTATGCCTTGTTAGCCGACAAGCGCGTCAGCAACGCCATCTTCCTTTCCGGCGATCGGCATTCCGGCGGGTTTTACAAAAAGGCCGGCGCAAATTTATCAAAGCCATACTGGGAGTTCACTTCAAGCTCGCTGAATTCGCCGAATGGCAAAGGCGATGGCGGCGAGAAAGAGCCTGATGCTACCCGCACCGGCGGCCTTTGGGGCATAGCGAATTTCGGGCAGATCGATATCGACTGGGCGACGAAAAAGGTAACGATGAGCCTGCGCAAAGATGACGGCAGCGTTATCGAGACTCAGGTGGTTAATGCGATCGATTGATCGCTGAATAATCGACTGCGGCTACCTTCTCCATCACCGCGTCTCGGATCGCATGTGCCGTTGCCAACGGCAAAGCAATCATTTCCAGCGTTCCGCCAGCAATGCCGAAGTTCAGTGATGCCAGACCTTGCCGCCGCGAAATCGGTCCTTGGGCAATCTCGACCGTCTGGACCTTTACTTGTGGCGCAATAGTCAGCCTTTGCCGCCACCAGCCTTCGCGTACGTAGACCTGCCCACCGTCAAGGGCATCGCGGTAGTTGCGCCGGTTGAACCACAACACAAATACCAAAGGCACCAGCAGCCAGAAGATATTTACCGTCTGCACAATGGTGGCTTCGGTAAAGACCGATAGCGAGACCACAGGCGCAGACAGGATCAGCGCGGCGAAAAACAAATAGGGGGCCCACCAGCGACCTTCGCCCTTGCGGAACGCGAGGTTCGCGTCGGGCGCGGCGACGCCTGCCGCCTCGGCAATCGGCCATATCTCACCCAGCGTTGCAAAAGGCGCAGCGACGAAATTGCTTTCATCCTTGCTGTCCTGCGCCAGGCTGACGAATTTCAAACTGTGCCAGCCGCGACGTTTGCGGATCGGGCCGGTCTGGATCACCGCCGCCTGCACGCGGTGCGCTGGCATGACCGCATCGGTCAAGGTCAACAGGCCGCGACGTCGGCGAAAGCCCTTAGGTGTCCGGTCGAGCCGGAAGCCATGCTCTTTCAATAATGTGCGGATGACACCCGATGCGAAGCCGATGATGATCAGGCTACCCAATGCGCCCAGCCCCAGTATAACTTGCGCTGCCCAGCCAGCGCCATTGATCTGGTCCACCGAAACACCGCGTTCTTCGGCAATTCCGATCCAGTGCTTGAAATCCCAAATGTCATAGGGAAGCAGGAAGTCGAACTGCTGCGCGATACCGCCGAGTACGGCGAAAATGACTAGAGAGAAGGAATATAGGCCGAGGGTGAATACACGTTTGCCATCCATGGCAAAGATCGGTGCTGCCTCTGGCTGGTCGGCAGCCTCGTTTTCATCCGAAACAGCGGCAACACCGCTTTTGCGCGCACGCACCAGTTCGCGCAATCGTTCGGCTTCGCTCAAACTGACAAAGCTCAATTTGGCATCGTCGCCCTCGCCGCCGCCGGTCTCGAACTTCACTTCGCCCAAGCCCATCATGCGCGCAAGCGGCTTCTGCTCGATGCTGACATCCTGAATGCGCTCGTACGGTATCGAGCGCGCAGTGCGGCTCAAAACGCCCTTTTCGATGCGAATGTCATGCTCGCCGATATGGTAGCGGAAGCGCATCCATGCGATCCAGCGAAAGAACAGGCTGACCAGCAGAACAAGCATGATGACGATCGGGATGAGGATTGGGTTATTCGCACTCCGCACTCCGAAAACGGCGGCAAATAAAGGAAATATCAGTTGTGGCAGGCCATTGATAAAGCTTACGAACAATCCGGAAATATGCAGCCGCTCACCGTCGGAAGCGGTCTCGTTCTCGGCAATGGCCCCTATTTCGGTCAAATCACGTCCTGCCGGATCGCCGCCCTTATCGCTTCACGCATGGCGAGCGCGTCGGCGTGAAGCAGACCCGGCAAAGCAACGGTGCTGTTGTGATTTCCCGCTGTATGCACCGTCAAAGTCGCCAAATCATAACGCCTATCAATCGGCCCCTGATCGACGTCGATATGCTGGATGCGGCCAAACGGCACCACGGTATCTCGGTAGAACATATAGCCGCGCACGACGCGCAGCCGATCGGTCCCCATCGCATAGCCCCAATGCCGATATTTGCGGGCCGGGACGACGAACGCCATGAAAATATAGATCAAAGTCACCGGGACAATGAAGGTGCCAGCTGGCATCGCCTCCGCAAATTCGAGAACTGTCGCGCCGATGACGAACGGCAAAAGTCCCAACGCCGAAGCAATCCGCGTCGTTGTGACATAAGCAGGATTGAGTGGAGTTAGTTCTGGCGCCGTTTCTTCTGTCATCCGCGTGATATGCGCAGACTGTGTTGCATATGCAAGACGGTTTAGCGCGCCAAAGCAGCGTTGGCTTCGTCCATTAGCTTGGCGATGATATCCACCACCGGCCGCTCGACATGCACCATTCCGACTGATTGCCCAGCCATCACCGACCCATATTCGACATCGCCGTCGATCACCGCACGGCGCAGCGCACCCGCCCAATATTTCTCGATCTCAAGCTGGGCTGCCTCCATGTCGATTTCGCCGCGGTCGAGCATCGCTGCGACCTCGACCTGTTTGGCGGTGAACAACTCGGTGCCCTTGTTCTTCAGCGCGCGCACCGGAATGACCGGCAGACGCGGATCGATCTGCACGCTCGCCACCGCGTCGCGGGCATTGGCGCGCAGGAACGCCGCCTTGAAATTGGGATGCGCAATGCTTTCGTGCGCACAGACAAAACGCGTGCCGAGTTGGACACCGGAAGCGCCCATTTCGAGATAGCTTGCCATGAGGCCGCCGCGTGCAATGCCGCCCGCTACGAATATCGGCAATTGCTCGCCAAGCTCGGGGAGGATTTCCTGCGCCAGTACTGAAGTCGCCACCGGTCCGATATGCCCGCCCGCCTCACTGCCCTCGATCACCAGCGCATCGACGCCCGAACGCGCAAATTTCTTGGCAAGCGTCAGCGCTGGCGCAAAGCAAATGACCTTCGCGCCAAATTCCTTGATTGCCTCGATGCTCCCCTTGGGCGGCAACCCGCCCGCGAGCACGACATGGCTGATATTGTACCGCGCACATACCTCGATCAGATCCATGATCTGCGGGTGCATGGTGATGAGATTTACGCCAAACGGCTTGGACGTCAGAGCCTTCGTCGCGGCAATCTCCGCATCCAGCAATTCGGGCGTCATCGCCCCACAAGCAATCACCCCGAACCCACCCGCATTGGAAATTGCGGACACAAGGTTCCGCTCCGAAACCCACGACATCGCCCCACACATGATAGCGACATCGCAGCCCAGAAATTCGGTGCCGCGTTGCATGAGGTGTCGTAGTTTGGTCATGCGTGACTTCTTAGACGCGAGCAGCGGCCAACGAAAGCCGTTTACTCCGCATCCAACCCATAAGCCGTATGCAACACACGCACGGCCAACTCGGTTTCGTCCTCATCAATCAACACCGACACCTTGATCTCGCTCGTCGAGATCGCCTGAATGTTGATCTTGCGGTCGGCCAATGAGCTGAACATCGTAGAGGCGACGCCCGCGTGGCTTTTCATACCGACGCCGACGACCGAAATCTTGGTGATCTTCGTGTCGGAAATCAGCCGGTTATACCCAATCGCGTCGCGCTGGTTTTCCAATATGTCGGTGCAACGCGCTAGGTCAGCTTGCGGGCAGGTGAAAGTCACGTCGGTCTCGCCCTTATCGCGGCCGACATTCTGGATGATCATGTCGACGTTGATGTTGGCGTCGGCCAATGGCGCAAAGATATTCGCCACCGCGCCGGGTCGGTCGGGCACGCGAGTTAGCGTGATTTTCGCCTCATTCTTGTCGGCGGCGATGCCGGTGATCAGTTGGCGTTCCACTTGATACTTCTCCAATTCTTCGTCGGTCACGATCATCGTACCGGGGATGCTGTCGGCGTCGGGGGCATTTTCGTCGATGAAGGACGACAGCACCTGAACGCGCACGCCCTCCTTCATCGCAAGCCCTACCGAGCGGGTTTGCAGGACTTTCGAACCAACCGAGGCCAGTTCGAGCATTTCTTCGTAAGTGACCGCTTTCAACTTACGCGCGCGCGCCACGATGCGCGGATCGGTGGTGTAGACGCCGTCGACGTCGGTGTAGATGTCACAACGGTCGGCCTTAACCGCAGCGGCGACCGCGACTGCCGATGTGTCCGACCCGCCGCGGCCCAAGGTGGTTATGCGGTTGTCGTCGGTAAGGCCCTGGAAGCCCGGAATGACCGCGATGTTTCCAGCCATCATCGAAGCCAGCAATTCGTCAGTGTCGATTGCGCCAATCCGCGCCTTGGCATGCGCGCCGTCGGTGTGGATTGGCATCTGCCAGCCGAGCCAGCTTCGCGCGTTGCAGCCAAGTGCCTGCAAGGTAATCGCCAGCAAGCCCGAAGTAATCTGCTCGCCCGCCGCGACCACGACATCATATTCGGCCGGGTCGTAGAGCGCGTTCGCCTCGCGGCAGAAATTCACCAGCCGGTCGGTGTCGCCAGCCATGGCGCTGACCACGACGGCCACCTCATCGCCGCGCTCGGCCTGACGCTTCACAAGTTGCGCAACGCGGCGGATGCGTTCGGTCCCGGCCATAGACGTGCCGCCAAATTTCATTACTATGCGGGCCATGAAAACCTTACATTATGGCTATATTACAATCGGGC
>LNFM01002876.1_pt1 | contig 35303 bp, 25 predicted proteins | sample 596031 | NCBI WGS metagenome assembly LNFM01 (sample SAMN04254537, study PRJNA301005) | activated carbon metagenome | isolation source: dual media filters at the Ann Arbor, Michigan drinking water treatment plant | place: USA: Ann Arbor
CCGCCAGGAGAAGGTGAAACTTCAACGCGAGGATGAATTGGTCGGCGGTCCGCATTCGGCCCCGCCTCAGCCAGCTTACTCGCGGAGGACCGGAAATATGTTTCCTAAGAAGGGCAAGAATTTTCCGTCCCGCTCGCAAGCGACTGAAAACGAGGTAAGCTATGCAACCGCGATAAGTCTGGCCCTGCGCTCAGAACTCGGTGGCTCAAATCGCGCGGTTAAGACGATTGGTCAGTGGACGACAGCAAACGAGCGCACGATTAAAAATTGGCTGGCTGGGACAAGCGGACCGCGAGGGCAACATCTCATCGATGTCATTCGCCATTCCGATGCAGCACTCAGCGCTGTCCTCTACTTAGCTGGCCGCCGCGAGGCAGTGACGGTGGTGAACCTCGAAGACCTCCGCAGCTGCCTTGCCGCGTCATTGGTCGAACTCGATCGGGCTTTGGAGAAACGGGCGCAATAGACCGGTAGCGGTGGGGTCCGAGAGCTGCAGGGTTTTATGCCTCCCTGTTATCGGCGCAACGCGCCCTGTTCCCGGCTCATCGGTCGCTGTTCTCTCCGCAAAATTCCCTGATAATTCCGCAGAAAAATGGTCACTTAAGTGCCTGATATATTGTGTAAAATGGCGAATTCTTGGCGCATTTCAAGCCCGGAAACCGCAAAAATACCCTGTTATTGAGACGCGTTTGCGCCAGACTGCCTCCACAGCCAACCAGTCGACCTCTCTGCCGGCATTTTCGGGCGGACCGTGAGCGAGGCGCAAATGCCCCATATTAACGGCGGTATCGGCCGCGCCGTTTCCCTGTCCGAACACAGAGAACACCTCATATGGGAATTTGCGCGGTCCCGACCGTCGAATTCTCTGGTCGGCATTTTTCCGGTTGGCAGGTTAGCCGGTAAAGCCGAGCTGCTGCCGCTGAGCGGACCAATCGAGGGCGAGGGTCGTCCTCTTGATAAGCCGATCCAGGCTGAGGTCGGCTGGCTGGTGGCCTTCAAGGATGGCGGTCACGATGCTCGGCGCTAAAAAGGCAAGGGGCAGCATCAGCTGGGCGTAGGACGCCGGGATCTTCTCGCGTCGCGCAATGACCGTGATGTCGGGAGCAGCTCCGGTCTTCAGATCGCGCAACCAACAATGCGCGCGGGCGATGGCCCTGATCAAAGTCTCATCGACGTTGGCTCGCTTAGTAACACCTGCTCGAATGATCAACTTCTGCTCAACGCCTCGCTTCGTGACCCTAATCGGCAAGACAAGCTGGGTAGTAGATGGTGAATCATCCGGTTGTGATGGTGGTTGAACACTGAGAGCTTTGTGAATCGCGCTTTGATGAAATGTGATTGAAATTTGAATTTCGGAGATCACGACTTTTGAGACGATCTCGCCAACCAACTTCTTATTCTCGTGCAGTCCCTGGTCGTCGATACGCTTGGCCAGGGCGACAGCAGAGTTGACAATGCGTTCGACGTGAGCTGGATCGGGCTTATTTAGACACAGAAATTCAAGCAATACATTTGCGTCCGTTAGAGTTGATTGCAGGGCAGCAACGACCGCACCCTCGATCTCGACAGCTGGGATGCGCCATCTCGTGCCGGCGCCGTTGTCCGCAGCACCACTCTGTTTGGTGATCAATGCGCGCGATACGTAATAACGATAGCGCCGCCCGGACTTGACCGCGTGGCTTGGCGTTAGTCGCTGGCCCGCATCGTCAAAGATCAGACCGGCAAGAAGACTGGGCTCGGCTGCGTATGTGCCGTTGTGTCGTTCAACCCGATGGTCCGCAAGCATCTGCTGGACACGATCCCATTGTGCGCGGTCGATGATTGGCTGATGTAGCCCTGGGTATGACGTGCCCTTGTGAACCGCCATGCCGATGTAGGCTTGGTTCGTCAGCATTAAATAGAGATTGCCACGCGTGATAGGCCGATTGCCCGATGCGTGCCCGCTCTGACTGATCCGGTGCGGCGAACGGATGCCATTCCGAGAAAGCTCATCGGCAAGCGTGTAGACAGAACCTAGAACGAGATAGCGTTGGAAAATCATCCGAACGATCTCGGCTTCTGCGGGCTTAATGACGAGTGCGCGATTTCGAACCTCGTAGCCTAGCGGCACGGTCCCGCCCATCCACATGCCTTTCTGACGGGAGGCCTTGATCTTGTCGCGAATGCGCTCGCCAGCGATTTCACGTTCGAATTGCGCGAACGACAGGAGCACGTTGAGCGTCAGCCGACCCATCGATGTTGTCGTATTGAACTGCTGCGTCACTGAAACAAATGAAGCCTGATGCGCGTCGAGAATATCGACGATCTTGGCGAAATCGGCCAGCGAACGCGTCAGGCGGTCGACCTTGTAGACGACGATTACATCGACCCGTCTGGCTTTGATGTCGTTCATGAGCTGCGCCAAACCCGGCCTTTGCATGCTGCCGCCCGAGAACCCGCCATCGTCGTATGTTTGGGCTATGGCCTTCCAGCCCTCGTGCTTTTGGCTCGCGATGTAGGCTGCACAAGCTTCTCGCTGAGCGTCGAGAGAATTGAAGTCCTGCTCCAAGCCGTCCTCGGAAGATTTCCGTGTGTAGATGGCGCAACGAACGACGCGACGATCAGCCATCCGTAGCACCACGCTTCTTTTTGAGCCCGAAGAACACCAAGCCATTCCATGGGGTGCCGGTGATGGTGCGTGCAATGGCAGTAAGGCTGCGATACGTCGTGCCGTTCCAGACATACCCTTTGTCTGTGGCCATGACCTCGTGGGTGGTCCCGTGCCACTCGCGCAGCAATCGGGTTCCCGGCTTAATCTTCGGAGATGTAGCCTGCACAGGTTTGCCGTTACTGATGCTTGCTAGCTGACGCTGGATCGCTTGCGATAGTCCGCCGAAAGCGCGCGTTTGCAATTCGTAAGCTATGCCCTGCGCCATAAACTTTGGGCTGGCGTACCGAGGCGGGGGAGATTTGAAGGTTCGATGCCATTCGTCCACCAGCTCCGCGCGCGAAGTGTTTTCAAGCGCGCGGAGCTGTTTGTACAACTTGTTATTGGATGCCATTGTTGTTCGCATCAAAAATATCAGGCGATGCGATAACGTCGATCTTCGCCGTCACGGCTCTCGGACTTGGCCGTCAAACCATGACGTTTTCGCAATGAGCCAGCGAGGAAGCCTCGGACTGAATGTGCCTGCCAACCGGTCGCGACCATCATTTCAGTAAGCGTGGCTCCGCGCTTCGATTTGAGCAGACCGAGCAACGTCGCGCTCTTTGTTCCGGGTCGCGCGGAGGGTGCAGGCATTACCGGTTTCGAAGTTTCGAGAATAGCATTTGCTTTGCGGGGGCGGGGCATGACGGCCGTCTCCATTCGGAAGCGCCGGCCCAGTGCCGGTGCTCGCACCACCCAAAGCCCCGGAGGTACTCCGAGGCGGTGGGACAGAGACGCGGTTGCGTCATGACGGTCTTAGCAATGCTCGAATTGCGGGCGGGTTCAAGTCGTTTGTGCTCAATGATAGCGTCAATCTCGAAGAAGAATATCAAACGTCAGCGCTGCAGAGAAATTTATGGACCGGCTGGTGAACGCAAGTGGGATCGAGCATGAACTCGGAGGTCGCTTATGTTGATCGGCTTGCGGGCCGTGGACTTGATGGGAATACGCGCTCACCATTGGTCTCATTAGAGTATAGGTCGACAAGCGGCCATTGCTCTGCCCAGACTTGCGGGACGCATTTTCTTCCGTTCCATGCAGCGATTTGTGGAGATCGTCGGAGCCAATCAACCCATCGAGATGTTGTGATGTCATCCGGCCCGGCGTCATCCGGAATCTGAATGTTCGAGCCTCTTCTAGTCAGCCACACTCTCATTCAACTAAAGTGGCGAGGAACTCGTCGTGGTGTGTTGGGAATTCTTGCCTCACTTTCGACGGTTGGCGCGGTGTGCAAGTAACCGAGCCGCGCTGAGAAACCGTCACTCGCGGAATATGCCGCCGAGACGTCGAGGGTATCTCTCGAGGTCCTTTTCGTGCCCAACAAAAGGAGTTTTGGCGCCTACGCGCCAGTCGTCGTTTTGACGCCTGCGCGCCAGTCGGCATTATCAGGCGAGCATAACCGGCCACGATTCCATGGATGGTGCGATACCAATGAGATTTTGGATTTAGCCTACGTGCGCCAAAGTATATGCTCCCACGCCATCTCTTTGTAAGTGAAGGTCATGCATACAGTCTTCAATAGTCCCTTCGCTCCGTCGGAAGGCACGAAGCTCTGGTGGAACCGTGCTCGCTATCAGGCGAAGGTCACTATTGATCGTCGGTACCGCCGCATAGATCACGATGCCCCCATCATGATTGGAAGAGGCGTGTCGATACCGCCAGCGTGCACAATCGGCGGGTGGACATATGTGCAGCCTTATGCCTACATCGGCTTTCGGAGCAAAATTGGCCGTTATTGCAGCATCGGGCGAATGGCGGACATCAGTCCGGTGCATCACGACCTAACCCTTTTCACGACGCATGAGTTTGCAACAAATCGAACGCGATTTAGCTTCGACTCACGTTACGTCGGCGAAGCCTCAAGCCTCGTTGCCAAACATTCGAAAAGTCCGACGCGAAAACCCGTCCAGCTCGGTGCAGATGTCTGGGTGGGAAATAAGGCCATAATCTTGCGGGGCGTCACAGTCGGTCATGGCGCCGTTGTCGGCGCCGGCGCGGTCGTGACGCGGGATGTGCCACCTTATGCGATCGTCGTTGGTATACCGGCAAAGGTAATTGGGTATCGATTTTCAACCGAAATCATCCAACAACTGCTCGCGAGCCAATGGTGGGAGAAGAATCCCGACGAGTTGCGCGCCGACGACTTCTCGTTTCTCAATCGAAATCAGGCTGCCAAGACGTTGGATTAATTGGCGTCGAATGTTTCCATGCGAGAATTCTGCCGACCGCATCTCGAAATCGGAGCGTGATTAGGAGACGACCTAAAGACCTTTGCGAAACGCAAACGGTTGCCGGGACGGCCCGAACTTGAACGGGTCCGCGCTGTGATCGAGACCCGTAAGGGCTACCATGGAACCCTCCCAGCGGTGCCCAGGTCCGACCCTCCAGGCTTTAGCCCTGATGACCCAGACCGTATGCAGACACACCTTGACCTGGATGCCCGAAGGCGGTGGACCGCTAACGTAGAGAAAGCGAGCCTTACCTCAATGTGAGGGCCAACCCTCGGCATCAAATCCCATGACGTGGCCTCTCGATCGCACAAGCCAGTCAACAGCCTCTTCAAATGAAATCTGCTTGGATGTTTCAGGAAGAACGTACCGGCAATAGTCGAAATACAGCGCGGCGAAGAGCTGTTCGATATTCGGGCGAGCAGCCCGGCGGGAGACCTCTACGCGATCTTCGGTTAGTCCCCAGCCTGCGTAGAAGGGGGCACCAAAACACACAACTGACTTTCCAGCCAAAAGGGCCTCCAAACCGAGTTGGCTCGAGACCACGTACACCCGGTCGACCTCCTCAATCAGCGACCAAGGATTGATGTCGATACCGATGACGCGAACGTTTGATCCACGAGCGTCCAATAGGTGCCCCAGCTTCTTGCCCGAGACAACTTCGGGGTGGACCTTCACGACAATCTCGGAATCCGGGTTTTCCGCAATCGCAGCGCTCAGCATGTCACGGAACGTATCGGCCGTCGCATGTCCGTAGGAGATCGAGCAGTCGCCAACAGTTTGATCAACGACCAAAACCCGTCCGGATCGCCGCGTGGGGTCTAGGCCCAAGTTCGATGCCGACGCCCGGGGAGCATGATTATATTTGGAAATCGCCCGCGCCCGGAGAACGTCGATCCCTGCGCGCGCGCGCGCTAATCTCGTCGGGTCGAAGTTTTGCGCAGAGTCCGCAATCAGAACTTCTGCGTCCGAAGCCGATGTAGCGTCGTAATGGATGCCCGTCCGGTCCATCACGAGCGATATGGGAGCATAATCAGCGCCGGGATGAACAGACCTTAGAAAACCGTCCTCCAACGCGATGAACGCCGAGTCCGTTTTCTTTGACAGTTCGCGGGCCTTGGCTGTTGTCGGCTTCAAACCCCAGCCAACAACACAACCGAATTTCGGCCGCTGCAGCGGGGGGAGCCATCGAACGGGCGTCATACCCGTGATCTCACTGACCGCATGTCTAATCTGCCACACACCAGAGGACAGAATGGCAACCTGACCTTGCTCCGCCGCTTCCCCCGCCAAAGCCCGCCTCCGTACTTTGAAAAGCCTCTAATCAAATGATCGGACGTCCCCCGAACGCTGGCCACGATGCCCGCCCATCAAGTTGGTGGCAACATTGTGTCGTCCCGACTCAGCAGAATTGGTCGAAGTGTTGCTAATTCGTTACTTCGGTTTTTGAGCGTGGGCAGATGAACAGAGCGTGGCGGTACTGCAACATGAGCCATCTCGTTATCTGAACGGCTAGACTCACGCAGTGCATCATGGATACTGACGGTTCGGAATAACTTGATCTGAAGATTAAATGCTTGCGTGTGGGGGCAGGCAAACCAGAATGAAATCCATTTTAGTATATATATCAAAGCCTTGGCGATTTTTTCTCGCTTTTGCGCTGGCCGCGCTGGGCACGCTTTTGGCTGGCTGCAATGCCCTTCCGCGGGAAGGTCCACTTGCAATTGAAATCGAACGCCAAGGTGACGAGAGCGATTACGTTATTGTCGACGTCAATGCTGAGATCGTTCAGACGCTCGGATCTCTTAGTCCTATCGGACTGAGCCGCCGCTTCATGCGGTCGACTAAATCGATTGATAGGGCAACCATCGGCGTTGGTGATGCTGTAGCAGTGACGTTGTGGGAAGCAGGTGAAGGCGGGCTCTTCTCAAGCACCCAGTCCAAAAGTGTGAACTTCCCTCAGATGGTTGTCGACCGCCGAGGAGAAATATCGCTCCCCTATGCGGGTACGATAAAGGTGGCCGGCCAAACAACAAGTAATGTCCAGTCAGCCATCGTTAAAAGGCTTGAAGGTCAAGCTATTCGCCCTCAGGTGATGGTCAACATCGTCAAGAACGAGCACAACACCGTGATTCTCAACGGTGATGTCAACAATCCCGGTCGCTACCCAATAGCGCTAGAAGGCGAGCGTCTTTTGGATGTCATCGCCGCCGCAGGTGGCACTAAGTTTCCTGCCCGCGAGTCCTATGTCACTTTCATCCGCGGCGATGACATAGGGATCCAGCTCGTCAAGACGATCATCGATGATCCGAATGAAAACGTTCATGTGGTCCGAGGTGATCGGATCTATTTAAGTCACGATCCCAAGCGCTACACGGTACTAGGTGCAGTCACGAAGCCAGGCATTTATGTGTTTGAGGCAGCCCAAGTGAATGTCCTCGAAGCTGTGGCAAGTGCCGGCGGCCTTCTCGACAATCGTGCGGATGCATCAGGTTTATTCGTTTTCCGATTTGAGCATCCGCAAACGCTAGATACGCTCGGCGTTACGTATAGGCAACCCATTGGCAATCGGGTACCGACGATTTATCGAATTGATATGTCCCACGCCAAGTCATATTTCTGGGCGCAATCATTCCTACTGCAGGACAAAGACTCAGTCTTTGTCTCCAACGCCAAAACTGTTGAGGTCGTAAAAGTGTTGAGAATGCTCAACCTCGCGACCTCCACTGTTGGCAACGTCGTTGGTGCTGGTCGCAATTTCGATACCTTGAACGACTGAAGAAATGCCAGCAGCGAAAGGATGGCGCTAGCCTATCTTCCTGTGTTTCTGACGGGGCGGCGGTGTCACAAACGCTCCGGCCCCATTGACAGTATTGTTGGTCAATCTCTCCACAAATACTCGAACGGCCTCAGCGCGCCCATTCGGATCCAAAAAGCTCCCCTTCACTTGGATGGTCGCTGCAAGTGCGCGAACCAGAGCCGCGGAGAGATGAGGGTCTGGCTGCGTACTCGCATTCCAAAAGTCGTCGAGAGACCCCTGGTGTGTAATGCCCTCAATATCGAAAACGGCAGTGCCCAAGACTTTTGTCGGTCGCCCAGAAACGATGGCGTGCATGCCGACGGTACTGTTGATGAGCACCACACCCTTCGCCTGCTTAAGCAGCCGGGATAAATCGCCTCCCTCGATGTAGAACACACGACCTGATACGCCAAAATCTGCGGCCAGCGTCTCGATGTGCCCACGCCATCTTTCTGCCCCGTTGTCAAGTGGGTGGCATTTGAATACGAGCTGAGCCGAGTGTGGCGCCCAATTCGAGAACGATCGAATGACGAGTTTTATCGCGTCAGTCTGATGATCAAATGGCGAATTCTTTCTAAGCTGGTAATCGCACTGAAGCTGCAGCGGAAACAAGAAAAATGGTGTCCCACTAGCTGTCAAAGTGGTGACAACCCTATCCGCCTCCCGTGAGGCACTCTTGGCCTTCAATTGTTTGGGGATGCCCGTGAGATACTCAACGATCGGATTGTAGTATCGATCAGCGGCATAAAATGGATAAAGAACATGGAAGAGGTATGAGCTCCAATGATAGGCGATCTCCCTGGACAGCTCGGCCGCCATGCTACTCGAATAGCGCTGTTTGAGATCGGGAGCTGGCAAGTTCGCGGCAATTCGCTCGATAAGCGCTGGGTCATTGGGAAAGTGAGACCGCCCAGCCATTCCGCCGCGCTCAAGTGTGAGCCAATCTGGTCGCAAATAGCCAAACTCATAGACGAACGCGTTGACGCCCAGGTCTGCAGCAACACTCGCCGCAGCAGCATGGTAAGGACGGCAATCGCCATAGTAAATGACGTCCGTCACGGTTTCCCGGCGAATAACATCCGAAAGAAATTCGGGCCAAGACGACAGCCTGCCGCGATAATTTATGGCCTTCCGTTCGCCCCAAAAAAGGACGTCACCAAGACAGAAGTGGACCTTCAACGTCTTGCAGCCGTTCGCCTCCAAGGCTGCTGCCAGCTGTGCAGCAAAACGGGAAGGATGGCCCTGCAGAAACAGGAACGTTTGTTGACCACCGGGTGGCGTAGCAGCTGAATCTGTCAGCACGTTTCTCGTCATTTCTGAGTTAAGGCATGGCAGGTTGGTGAATTAGACCATTTCAGGCGGTCATTCTCGGCCACGATCGATCAGTCGCGCCACACGTAGCAACATCGATATTCTGAAACGGTGAACGGCACTGTCGCGAAGTCGAACAAGCGAGGCGATGAGCTGCTTGATGTTGCACTGGCAGCGAGTGAAGGGGTCGATATGCTTCGTGTAACGCTCAAATGCGATGAAGGTCAATTCGTCGACCGTCCGGCGTTTTGAGCGACGGGGCAAGAGTGACTGATCGTCGGTGAGACCCCAACCAGCATAGAATGGACTACCATGCACGGTGACGGGCTTGTTTCTCAGGAGCGCTTCAAATCCCGCAAGCGATGAGATCGTAACCACTCTATTGCAACGTTCTATCAGCGGAATTATGTCTCCTCCGCTTGATATCGCATCTGCGTATCGCATGGCTTGCGCGGCGGGGACGTGACCGCGTCGCAGCTGAGCAAGTACGTCCGGGTGTGGGCGATAAACGATGAATGCCTCGGGGTAGGCCATCCTCGCCAAGCGAAGAAGCTGTTGATTGATGCACTCATTGGACTCGAGATCAATCGTTTGAGAGATCATCCGGGTGATCGATGCATCCGTGCTGACCTGTCCTGGAACAAGCACAATCGGGCGATTAACCGGAAGAGTAAACTCTGTCGTGGATTTGGCAAGATTGTACTTCGAAAGGCGCGCATTGACGATCAGCGACCGGATCTGCGCGCCCGTCTGCTCATCTGTGGAACTCAAAGCCAGGGTTTGGAGATCATGTTCAATGTCACTGGGTGTCGCAGAATCGTAATAGATTCCGCGCGCATCAACCGCAAGCGACGCCGCGGGGACATAGCCGGCACCGAGGCCGATCGATCTGACAAAACCATCTTCCACACGAACAACGGGAACATTCGCGTCGAAGCAGAGATCTTGATGGACCTTGGTAAAGCGACTCGCCCAGGCAACAATCTGACCGCCAGTTTGTTGTGCCGAATGGAGTGCAGAGGCAAAGTCATTGTGGAATTCAGGGCCACCATGTGAACCCTGAAACAGGGCCCGAACGGAAGAGTGGTTCCAGCTGCAGACGCCGAAGACGTATGATCTGCCTGCAGCGTCGCGGCTCTGATTGAAACCACTATGAGGATTCATTTTCACGCAATGCACGATTTGAAACAGTTTGCCACGAGGGACGCGCGCCACGCTTTGCAGCATCAGCATCCGACCTCAGGAGCGCCCTCCTCGTTGCCCTTTGTTCAAGGCGCGCTCGCCATCTTGGAAAGAGACCTGGAAACGGATTGAAGGGATTGGATCGACTGTAAGCGTAAAGCGCCAGTCGGCTGGAGTTCGCCGCCGCATCGCCGCGGCGGTGAAAGCCCATTGTATCGGCGATGATCAGTGTGTTGGCCGGAACATTGAAGGTTATGGGTTCTTCAAACCCCAAATTTCTCAGCTCATCAGCCGAAATCCGCAGCGAACCCCGCCGGGCATATCGGTTCTCCAGTTCGGGACCCTTTACGCTATTGCGATACTCCCAAGAGAGCCGTCGCACACTGGGCCGATGCGACCCTGGTACGTAGACGAAAGGTCCATTCGTCTCATCGACGTCATCGAGAAAGAGCCAAGCTTTCATTGTTGGGTGAAACGTATCAGAGTGGAAGCTCTTTTGGGGATCGGCCTCTGCAGCGTGGGTGCCGTTTTTAACGCAGTGGCTGAAGAACATTGGGTGCTTCAAGACATTGCCACAATACATCATTAAGGACAGAAAGTACTTATCCGAGAGGAGCTTCCGCGTAGTGGGCATGCTTTCCGACGTCTCAGCGTCAATCAAGCCTTGGTAGGTCTGGGTATCACCTTGCACCATCCTGCGAAGATCGCCAGGAAACTGAACGATCTCTTGCCGAAGTCGAGCGAACTCACCTGCGGGCAAAAAATCGGGGATCATTAAGAACCCCAGTTTGCGAAATTGTCTGCGCTCAGAGCGCGTAAGAAGGCCCGTTAGGAAAAGCCACCGCCACTGGGTCACAACCTGTGCAAGCAAGACGCGGCCCAGATGTAGGCCACATCGGTTGAGGGTCGCACTTCCAATAATGGGATTGGCCTCAAACGACTTTGCAGAGGTGAATATCTGGCCAATCCAGATCGGAAAGCGGAATGCCGAACTTAGTTTGAGGGACATGGAACAACGACCATTGAGAAGCCCGCGTGAACTAAGAAGTCACATATGTCGCTGCAGCCGCAGCAGAAAGTCCAAAATTCGTAGTTCGAATTGCGTCAAACTCCTGCCGAAGAATTTCGATGGTCGTCTGAATTTGCTCGGCTGTGTGCTTGCTCGTCAAGAAAAACCGCAGACGCGCCGCGCGCATGGGCACTGCAGGGTATGTGACCGGGGTTGCGTTGATGCCCCGATCCGCAAGCTTTTCGGCAAGTTTTGCTGTGCGAATGGAGTCCTCAACCATAACAACAACAATACCAAAGCCGGCGCTGCTACCCGTATCCAATCCTGCTGTTCGACAGGCTTCAAGAAACAGCCTCCCGTTCTCATGGAGTGCGGTGACGCGATGAGGCTCTGCGTGCATGAGCTCGAGTGCTGCCATTGCCGCTGCTGCGACCGGCGGCGACATGCCAACGCTAAACATGAACGCGGACGCGTTAAACTTCAGAATTTCGATCAGTGTTCGGCAGCCGGCAATGTAGCCCCCGCAGCCGCTGAGCGTTTTGCTCAACGTCCCCATCCAGATATCAACCCCAGTCGTCGGAACACCAAAGTGTTCGTAAACGCCCCGGCCAGTCGGACCGAGGACACCCAGAGAATGAGCTTCGTCGACCATGAGCCAAGCGCCAAATCGCGTCTTGAGGTCGATAAGCTCAGGGAGGCGAGCGACGTCGCCATCCATAGAATAAAGCCCCTCAACAACAATCAGTACGCGATTGTAATTTCGGCGCGACGACTGGAGGAGCCTTTCTAGTGCGACCATATCGTTGTGCGGAAAGCTCTGACGGGCCGCCTGGGAGAGTTTTGTTCCAAGCACAATGCTATTGTGACAGAGCGCATCGAAAAGAATGAGATCACCTTTGCCAAGGAGTTCACCAATAACCGAGACATTCGTGGCATGTCCGCTGACGAAGCAGAGAGCATCTTCGGTTTGGTAGTGCTCTGCGAGCTTCCTCTCAAGTATGCGATGGAGGGGCCGGTCACCTGCAGTTGGACGGCTGGCAGAAACCGAGGTGCCGTACGTATCGACTGCACACTTTGCCGCTTCGCTCACCGATGGTTCGCCATTGAGTCCCAGATAGTCATAGGATGCAAAGTTGATAAAGGTGCGACCCTCAATGGAGCATGTAGCGCCCGAGCGCCCGTCGTGGACTTTAAAGAAGGGGCTCTTAAACCCGACTACATCGGCAACGGCCCGTACTTTCTTCATTTCGCGGTATTGGTCGAGAGAGGCGAAGTCGATCTGATCAGGTCGAAAGGATGTTTCAATCAACGGCGCATGGCCAGGGCGCCCAAGACTTGCAAGCTGTTGCGCCAACGCCAGCATGGTTTGTCTTGACGGTGACTTCGATGATGGATTGTCAGTTGGGTCACTCATATCAAGCCCCCTCGGCGTCAGATCACATTCTCAAGACCTTGCTCGCGTTGCTCGACAGCTTCCGCAAGCGCGTCAAGTGAGCGAGGGTCGATATCATCGGAGACGTGCTTCGTAAGCAAAATGCTGCGATCAGACATGGCATCGTCGAATTCGTCACCCCGTGACGACCGTAGATTGGCTAGAACTTGTGCAGCAATATCGTTGATGCAGATGCCCTCCGATAGCGACACCATGGGCAAATGAATTCCCAAGTTGCGTTCAGCTGCGATGCTCAACTCCAAGCCCATGAGTGAGTCCATTCCCAGATCTGATAGAGATCTCTTGAGATTGATGTCTTCAATGGGCATGCGGAAAATGGAGGCCACTTCCGCGGCTAGATGCTGCGCTACGAGCTTTCGAGCCTGATTGTCGTCAAGGGCTTCGATCGCTTTACGCAAATCAAGGTGCTCTACAATTTCAACACCTGCAGCGGTGGCTTCTCGACGAATTAAGGCGTAGGCCGGCGTTGACATGATTGTGAGGGCCTTATTTGCCATGCTCCAATTCATGGCAGCTAAGGTCACAGCAGGAATGTCGTCAATATTACCCTGTGCCAAGACTCCGCCGAGTAGATTGAGACCGTCACGAGCCGTGAACTGCAGCCCGCCGGTATGACGCGCCAAACTCTCTGCGGTCGCCTGCTGTCGGGTCAGCACGCCCACATCGGTGATGGCACCCCATGCCACCGAGAGTGCTGTCTTGCCACGACGTCGACGCTCACGTGCGAGGCCGTCGAGGTAGCCATTCGCAGCGACATAATTACCCTGGCCTGGATTGCCAAACATGGCAGCCGCGGATGAGAACAAGATGAAATAATCCAGGCGATCGTTCTCGGTTAGCCGGTCGAGATGCTGCGCACCTGTGACCTTGGGAGCCAGAACACGTCTGATCCTCTCAGGTGTAAGATCTTGAATCAGGGCATCATCGAGCACCATAGCCGTGAGTGCCACTCCCGCGATGCGATCGGTTTCGCGGATGTCTTGCAAAAGTTGCTCGACGGCAAGTTCATCGGTTACATCGCACGCGACGACGTTTAGTGAGATGCCGCGGCTCTCCAGGTCGATCTTTGTTTTTTCCAGCTCGTGGCCTGCACCGCCCGACCGGCTAGAAAGGAGGATGCGGGTTGCGCCTCGATCAGCCAGCCACCGGGCCATCTCAAGTCCGAAGCCACTGGTGCCGCCGATAATGATATGCGTGCCAGTAGACGCCGCTTTGAATTCCTTAAGTACATCCTCGCGCCCCGAACCAGCAGGCGGTGGGGTCACGACTATCTTGCCGACGTGTCCCGATTTTTGCATGAGCCGGAAGGCATCGACAATCTCGCTGCTGTCGAACAGGCGGTAGGGCAAAGCAGAAAAGGCACCATCGTCGAACGCAGCACCGAGTTCACGGAAGACGGATGCGGCGACGTCTGGACGATGCGTGAGCAATTGATCGGCATCAATGCCGAAGTAGGAAATATTCCGCCGCAGAGGCCTCAGTCCAATCTTGGTGTTGGAATAGAAGTCGCGTTTGCCGAGTTCAAGAAAACGACCGAAGGGCCGCACAAGCTCCAGGCTTCGCTCCATCGCCTCCCCTGCCAACGAGTTGAGGACGATGTCGACCCCGTCACGTGCAATCCGACGGACTTCATCGGAGAATTCAAGCGAGCGTGTATCAAGCACATAGTCGGCGCCAAGAAATGTGAGAAGCGCGCGCTTCTCATCATTGCCTGCAGTAGCGATGACTTTCGCCCCGCGGCGCTTAGCAACTTGAACGGCTGCGAGCCCGACACCACCGGCTGCGCCGTGGATCAACACCCAATCGTTGGGTCTGATGTGAGCCAAGTGCTCAAGTGCATAATAGGCAGTTAGAAATGCCACCGGAATAGTTGCGGCATCGATCAAGGATAGGTCACGAGGAACCGGTATGACCGCATCTCCGCTGACCGTGACATGGCTAGCAAAGCATGCTGGTGCCATAGCGATCACACGGTCGCCAAGTTCAAGGTGCGTGACTGCCGGTCCTTTACGAATAACGGTCCCAGAACATTCAAATCCGATTGTGGGGCCGGCAAAGCCGTCTTCTAACGCTTCCTCGGGCAGGAGACCCAAAGACCACATGACGTCACGAAAGTTCAAACCCGCCGCCGCAACCGCAATTTCGACTTCATGCTCCGCCGGTGGGCGCCTGTCGCGATTGACCCATTTGAGGTCGTCGAGATTCCCAAGCTGATTGAGATGTAAGCATGTCAGGACATCGGACTATGGGCTAGCAACAGTCACCGTGGAGGCAATTGAAATGGGAAGACCACGGCGCACGTCGAGGGCGTGGATAGATTGTGACCTCAGGATGAGTTCGCGCACGTTACCAGGGTCGCTGAGAAGCGTCGCAAGGCAGGGGCCGACTTCACTAGGAGCGAGCGCCTGGTCAGCATCGACCATGCGAATATCGAGCGAGCCGAATTCGTTCATGGCCGTTCGTCCAAAGGACCAGACGCCGGACTGGACGGGGCAGGATGCACCAAGATCTGCGATATTCCGAGCACCACCTACAGCAACCACCCACAGCCGCGCCTGAATACCCCGCGCTGCATTCAGAACGCCGGTAAGCTCACTAACTCGTAGACCGAGTGCCTGGAGGTGGTCGCTATCAGGCGATGTTGATCCCGCATGAGACGCGTAGATAATGTCGATCGGCTTAGGTGATGCGGCGCTCGCATTCACAAGCTTAGTGATGAGATCGCTCCCGGAAGGATCAATCACAATCGGATCCAAGCCCTGTTCTCTAAGTGCAGGCACAAGATCATAGACATCAACGGAGGAGTCGTGCGTCAGCACGACAACGGCCGATCGCGGCTCTGATTGTTCGGTAACGGGCAGAGCGAGAGGCTGGGCCGACGTCTGGCCTAAAAGAAGATAGCCATTGGATTTCTCTGCCTCGCCTTCCGAAACAACCGTCGTCGCGAAGCCAGCTGCTTTGAGGCAATCTTTCCATGCCTCGGCATCACGAAGACGACCGCGGGACGTATCACTCGCTATTAGCCAACCAGGCATCGTGCAAAAAACAAGATCGTGGAAGGCGTCCGGTTTGGCTTCAGACACGATCACAACGGCATTTGAGGCAAGTGCGTCGCCCAGCTGGCCGAGCACGTCATCGATGCGGTCAATCAGATGGAGACCGTTGGCCGACACAACCATATCGAAGGGTCCATGCGACTTCAGACCGTCCAAGGTTCCATCGATGACGACCGTTGCTAGGCCCGGTTGGCGAGTCCAGAGATTGGCGATGCGGCTTATCCACCGTTCATCGGTGTCTGCAACCAAGACGCTCGTGCCTGGGCGGGACAGAAGACCGACGAGTGCGCGTGTCAGTCCGCCGCCGGCAACACCAAGCTGAAGTATGCGAAGCGGTCGGTCCGCGGGCCAACTCGAGATCGCCAATCGCATCGCGTTCATCACCGTATCAATGCGGCTCCGCGCGCGTGGAGAAGAACAATGGAAATGTTCGAGTGTTCCTGAAGAAAAAAGGCCACGAATGGGCTCATTGGGAATGTCGTTTGCGCTAGGCTTGAGAAGCCAATCCGAGAGCGCGTTTTGAGCCCGCAAGAGCATCATGCATTCCGCCGCCCAGGCAGGATCACTACGCATCACCTCATTGACGAGTTCCTGCGCTACCGGGATCGGACATTCTTGCCTTATTCGCCAAGATCCATTGTCCATCTCTGCTAAATCAGAGGCCAACAGGATGTTTAGCAATAAGGCCGCCGCTGAGCGCCGTTCGTTCGAGAGGTGGCCCGGGTTCCGCTCTTCTGTCGAGCCATTGGCAGAGTCTAAAAGCTGGTCAAGATCGACGGATCCGTCGTGCGTCGCCAGACATCCCAAGACATCCCATGCGATTCGTCGCGACGCGAGATCGATGAGCATTTCGTTCTCGGAATGCTTTCGTAGTATTTCATCTGGTACATCGCTCGACGAAGAGCGGAGCCGATCGAGCACCTCTGCCAGACGAGGGGCAGGTGACTGATGCTTCGCTGCACCCAGCGGTTCGATGTGATGGTGGATATGATAAGCGGTCTGTTCGAGCTTGTGCCGCTGAACCAACGCAGCAGCCTTAAATCGCACCTCGTCGGCAATGGCAATGAGCACGCCGTCGGCAGCAAACAATTCAAAACTCGCGCAGGCGGCTCGCGTGCTGTAACTGCTCAATCTGATGCGCGCTGTTCTGACTCGATTGTATGAAGAGAACACGCGCAAGGAGCCGATCCGGACTGGAACATACGATAGCTTGTTCTCTCCGAAGACCAACCGTTCAAAAATCACGTTCAAGCCGTGAAAGCACGCATCGAAGTCGACAGGATGCAGCAGAAAGTTCGCGGGTTGCTCGGGCGCCGCAGGCGATAATTCAACCTCGATGATATCGTCGCCAATCTCCCGACATTCAATGACGCGCTGAAAAGCTGGCCCGTAGTTCAGAGAGAACTTTTCAGCAATCCGATAAACTCTTTGGTCAGGTCCGACGTTGGCGGTCCGGGTTGCCGCGGGGCTCTGGAGTTGAGGGCAATCTGCAGTTGGGATCCGGCCATAACGGGCCCTCATATGAGGATGGCGTTCTTCCGTCGAGAGACGGGTGCGGCTTGAAATAATGACTGTCGTGCCTTCGGCGTCGATGCGCGTCCTCAGATCCTTGCACTGATCGGAGCTCAATTCTAAGGCTTGAACAAAATCGACATCACGCAATTCCACTCGATCTGACTTCACCGCGTGCCGAGCCGCAACGAGAGCCATCTCGACGTACGCGGACCCAGGCATAATCGGCTTGTTGCTTACCTTGTGGTCGGCAAGAAAGGGAACGACGCAGGTGTCGATCTGACTTTCCCAGAGCCAATCATCCGGCCGCAATTGCATGCCAAGGAGAGCGTGAGCAGGATGGGACGTCGTGATCGTGTTCAACGCTTCGGAACTGGGATTGAGCCGAAACTCCCTATTTTGCCACGGGTAACTTGGCAGCGGAATGTCCTTCGAAGGTGGCGCGCCGAAGGTCTGTTCGATGTGACAGTTTGCACCGGCCACGAGCGCGCGGGCCAGAGCGACACGCACAGGATCCAGGTCTACTGGATCATTGCGCTCAAAGGTCGAGACGACGGCCGTGTCAGCGTCGTGTGAAGAAAGTATATCGATCAGGTAGTTTCGCAGAATGCTGCGAGGACCGATCTCGACAAACACCTGGCATCCATCTCGCGCAGCCGAAGAAACCGCAGGCAAAAACTGGACCGGATCGCGGACATTGTGCCACCAGTACTCGGCTGTCATCTCGCGGCCGCCCAGCACGGCGCCTGTTACCGTTGAGTACATCGGCTGCTTAAGTGCACGTGGCGTCAGTCCATCAAGCGAGGCGAGCAGTGGCTCACGAACATCGTCGAGCAAAGCGGAGTGAAATGGATATTCGATATCGAGCAGACGGCCGGCCACATGCCGCTTCCGCGAAAACTCCATGAAGCGGCGAATGTCGTCTTCGCTGCCAGCGACGGTGACGGACCGGGTGGAATTGATCGCTGCAACGCTGATGGGGATGCCACTTTCAGCGATGAGCGCACATGTTTCCTTATCCGATATGTTGAGCGCTGCCATACGACCTAAGCCGTGAGCGAGTTCTTGGTGATGTGAACGTGCGCGAACCACAGTGACGGCTCTATCGAGGGTCAGCGCACCTGCAATATGAGCCGCTGCAACCTCACCGACGCTGTGGCCGAGTACAGCGTCAGGTGTCAGCCCCTGTTCCATCAACGACCGGGCGATCGCAACCTGGATAGCAAAGAGTAGCGGTTGCGCAATTTCCGTTCGCCGGAGTTGCTCTGCCAGATCATCTGCGAACAAGAGCGATTGGAGGCTGGTCTGAGTCAGTTCCTGATACCGCTTGTCCACTTCGTTGAAATGACGTCTGAAGGTCGGCGATTGGTGGTGGGCTATTCGGCCCATCCCGTCCCACTGGACGCCGTTGCCGGAAAATACAAATGCGACTTTCGCGCTGCGCGGAACTGCTGTCCCGGTGATGACATTCGGAGCTGCCACGCCCGCCGCGGCGGCGTCCAAGCCCGCCAACAATTCGGCACGGTCGCGAGCCACAATGGCGACGCGTTCGCGCATATGCGCTCGGTAGTGCGCCGTCGCGCTGGCGAGGTCGCGCGGGCTTATCGAGCCACTCATCTCAGTCGGATTGACGAGTAAATCGTGATGTTTTTGGACAAGTGACGACAATGCCCCAGAACACTGAGCCGAGAGCATCAGCACACTTGGTTCTTTATCGTCCAGGCTGGTTCCATTAAGCTTGTGCAGCTTATGGTTAGGCTTTCGGTCCCGATGTCTCTGCCCGCCACGAATAACGACATGCACATTTGTTCCACCGAAGCCGAAGTTATTGACCCCAGCGAGAGCATCATCTTCACCAACCTTAAGCTGAACAGCAGCTGTTGCCACCTCCAAGTTTAGATCATCAAATGGGATGTAGGGATTGAGCTTCTCGACGTGAAGTGTAGGTGGGTAGATACCATGTTCTAGCGCGAGCTGAGCCTTGAGAAGGCCCACCAAACCTGAGGCGGGTTCAAGGTGGCCAATGTTTGATTTTGCAGATCCAATCGGCAGAGGCTGCCGGCGTTTTCTACCGAGTGCATTTCCTATAGCGGTCGCCTCGGCAGGATCCCCGACCATGGTGCCGGTTCCATGCGCTTCCACGAACGCCAGATGTTTTGGGTTGATCTGGGCCTCAGAATAAATGCGGTCCAGAAGGGCGGCCTGTTGAGCTGACGACGGCAGAGCCACACCCGATGTGCGTCCATCGCAATTCATGGCCGACGCTAAGATCTCACCGTGGGACCGCTTCGATGTCAGGGGATTTTCTGCACGTTGCAGGACCATGACGACGCCGCCCTCAGAGCGGACGTAGCCGTTGGCGCGGTGATCGAACGGGCGGCAGAGGCCATCGGGTGACAACATCGATGCTGCGCAAAATCCCATGAAATTGAAAGGACTGAGCAGCGCGTTGACGCCTCCCACGATGGCTGCGTCGGCCCGTCCAGAGTTGAGATCTTGCAACGCGTAATCGAGCGCCACCAAAGACGATGAGCAGGCCGTATCAACAGTTAGGCTGGGACCATTGAGATCAAAGATGTAGGAGATGCGGTTCGCAATCAGTGACAACGTGTTGCCGGTCATCAAGTAGGAGTCGGTGCCTGCTGGGTCGAAGTATTGGCGATGGCTATGATCCATCGACGATGCACCCATATAGACCCCGATCTTACGGCCGGAGAGGTCCAATGGAGAAATGCCAGCGTCTTCAAGTGCTTCCCAGGCAAGCTGCAGGATCAATCGTTGCTGCGGATCCATTTGGCGGGCTTCGCGCGGTGTGATTGAAAATACCGCTGGATCAAAGCCCCAGATGTCATCGACTACGCCCGCGGCAAAGGTATAGGCCTTACCGGGCTCTCCCCGACGCGGGTTTGAGTACCAGTCCTGAGCAAATCGTTCGCTCGGTACTTTGGAAACGGAGCACTGGCCATCGAGCAACAGTTTCCAAAACTCGCGGACGCCATTTGCACCGGGCAATCTGCACGCGCGCCCCACCACCTCAATCAACGCCAATGTCCCACCCTAAACCATTGAAATTTATTGATATCGCTCGGTCAACTTCCTCAACCTGCGCACGAAAAAAATATTGTAGATTGGAGCTTCCTCCAGCACAATGTGGCACTGCAAACAATCGAGCTTAAGGCCGAATGCGGATTTTGATGTGCTGGGGAAGACACATGTCAATATTAACGCTACGTGGTTTTGCGTAGCGCTAGCGCGGCACTCAATCCGGCGCCATGGAGTGGGGTCTGTTGCACATTGCGATCACAGGAGCGAGCAGCGGTATTGGTGCGGCGCTTGCCGAAAGGTTTGCGCGTGAACCTGGCGTGCGTCTGTCGCTCATGGCGCGTCGCCAAAAGGAACTGGATCGCGTTGTGCGCCTATGCTCAGAAAAAGGAGCAAAAACAAAAGCATGGGTCGTCGATGTTCGTGACTCTGGGGCGGTCGCCCGGTGGTTTGCGGCAGCGGATTCATTGCAGCCGGTCGATATTGTGATCGTTGCGGCCGGCGCATTCGATGGTCATGGACCTGGTGGCGAATTAGAAACGGCAGATGAAGCCAGGACGATCGTCGACACGAACCTCGCGGGTGCAATTTTCACCGCACAGGCCGCCATGAACCACATGGTGGGCCGGCGATCGGGGCAAATTGTGTTCGTGGCATCGCTCGCAGCGCTAGCCCCTTTAGCTGACGCCCCCACATATTCTGCAACCAAGGCGGGGTTGGTCGCCTACGCGACGGCAATCCGAGAGCATTTGGCCGATCACGGCGTCGAAGTCCTTACGATTTTGCCAGGCCATGTTCGCACGGCTCAAACCGAACAGCACGTCGGTCCCACTCCATGGATTATTGAGCCCGCCCAGGCCGCGGAGCGGATCCACGCTGCGATACAAACCCGCAAGTCTCAAGTCGCTTTTCCGCCGCCAGCCCATGCCTTAGTGCGTTTGGCGGCAATGCTGCCGTGGCAATGGAGAGCATGGGCTTCACGATCCAGCAGATTTTACGTAAGGAAGGTGAGGTAGCGCTTTGCAGTGGCTTCTCGCAGGGATGGGAACAAGATCTTCGACCTGGAGCTACAGCGGTTCTGAGTAGCGGAGGGGGGGTAGGTGTTGGAGTTTGTAGGATCGAGTGACTCCGCGAAGAAAGTATTCTTGACCCAGATGCGCGTCATTGGGGCGCTGATCTTGCGCGAAATGCGCGTTCGTTTCGGCCGGACGCAATTCGGCTATCTCTGGGCGGTCGTCGAGCCGCTGGCGTATATTGCCGCATTCGCTTCGATCTTCTACTTCGCAGAGCGGCATCCACCGATAGGCACAAGTATGCCGGCGTTTTTCGCCACCGGCATTTTGCCCTTTTTTTTGTTTCGCAATTTGGGAAACCAATTAGCAGGTGCATTCGAAGCCAATCGCGCACTGTTGATGTATCCCATCGTCGTCAGGCTTGACACAGTTGTCGCCCGAGCCATTCTGGAAATGGCCACGCTTGTCTTCATCATCCTCATCGTCTTCCTGTTTCTAGCACATTTGGATCTCGCCGCCGCTCCAGCAGACGTTCCACGAATGATCGAGGCTCTCATCTTGATGGGCTTGTTCGGCTTCGGTATCGGGTTGCTGAATGCAGTCATCATCGAGCAGATCAGCTCATGGCAAAACCTTTTTCGTCTCGCCATGATGCCACTACTGTTCGTGTCTGGGGTATTCTTCACGTTGGAGAGCGTGCCACCGAACGTCCGATACTATATATCTTGGAATCCGATCATCCATGGTGTCGAAATGTTTCGCGACGGCTATTACCCGAATTTCCGGTCGGCTGGGCTGGATAAAGACTTCCTTGTATGGAGCGGTATCATCTCCACCGTCGTAGCGCTGGCTGCAGAACGAGTGCTGAGGGGGCGCAGTCCTGGATGATCGATTTCATCGACGTCGAAAAGAAGTACCGTGCACGCGATACGTACAAGACAATCCTTCAGCGCGGATCCTTTACTCTTCCGTCTGGCAACATTGCTCTTATGGGAGAGAATGGTGCCGGGAAATCGACCCTCATGCGTCTTATCTCGGGGGTGGAGAAGCCGGACGTCGGTGTCATCAAGAGGAACGTGAAAGTTTCATTCCCTCTCGGATTTGCAGGCAGTTTCAATGGGTCCTTGACCGGCGAGGAAAACGCGAAATTCGTCGCCCGGATCTATGGCCAGGATACTGATGCATTGATCGACTACGTGCGTGGCTTTGCAGATCTCGGAGAGCACTTTTTCATGCCGGTCCGGACATATTCATCGGGCATGCGCGCCCGCTTAGCCTTTGGGATAAGCTTGGCAATCGATTTTGAGTGCTATCTCGTCGATGAAATAACGGCTGTGGGTGATGCTCGCTTTAAGGAGCGATCGAAGCAAGCCTTCAAAACGAAGCTGCAGACATCAAGAATCATCATGATTTCGCATTCCATGTCGACACTGCGCGACTATTGCGGCGTGGGGGTCGTGCTGCACAAGGGCAACGTTTACCTTCACTCAAGTTTAGACGATGCCATTCGGCATCACGAAGCCAATCAGCGAGCGTGAATGCGAATGAAAGCGCGAGTAGGCATTTCTTCCCATGAGTGACCAAGCTCAAAAAGTGTCAAATCCGGCCGAGGTCAAGCCTCCCGCGGTCAAGGCACCGGCTGCGGCCAAGCCCGCTACACCGCCTCCTGCAACCGTTCCTGAACCTCTCAATCGGATTCAGGAGGCACCACCAGGTGCGGTCGTTAAAGTGCACAGCTCACCGCAGCAACTGCGGCGCAAACTGCTAATTCTATCCGCGACTTTGATGGTCGTCATGCCATCGCTCGCCGCTGGTCTGTATTATGCGATTATCGCCTCGGATCAGTACGCCGTTGAAACTCGCTTTGCTGTGCGCGGCCCCGAGGGCATTGCCGCTCCGGATATTTTGGGCATGTTCACAGGCGTTGCCGCGTCGGGATCCACTCTGACGGATTCCTACATCCTTATGGACTACATCCACAGCAAGGAGATGCTGATCAAGCTTAAGGATGTGCTTGATGTCCGAAAAATCTACAACCATCCAAACGCCGATTGGCTTGCAGCGTATAGTGATATCGAAGCGCCCAATGAAGAGTTCCTGGAATACTGGAAGAAGAACGTTCGCGTAGGGTTCGATACGAGTTCGCGAATTCTCAATCTCGAGGTCCGAACCTTCTCGCCAGAAGACTCTCTAGCACTGTCCAAGGCAATCATCGATCTCAGCGAAAAGCTGGTTAATGAGCTTTCTGATCGAGCACGCAAAGACGCTGTTGAAACGGCGCGCCTGGAAGTGGCGCGCATGGAGGATCGCCTGAGGCGCAGCAGCGAGGCTCTGAGGACATTTCGCGAAAAGACCCAAGACATCGATCCCGCCCTCTCAGCGCAAGCAAATCTCCAGAGACTTTCCGCTCTTGAAAGTCAGCTGAACGAGGCGCGGGCAAAACTCGCCTCTCAGCGCACCTTCATGAACGATAGCGCGCCGCCCATTCAGTTCACCTTGGCCCAAATTGAGGCCCTGGAGCAGCAAGTAACGGCCGAACGCGCTAAGCTTGGTAAAGGGTCTGAGGAGCAGACGGTCAAAGGAACACTGAGCGGCGCTGTCGAAGATTACCAGGGGTTGCTCCTGGAGCAGGAGTTTGCCCAAAAGGCACTTGTCGCTGCGCTGAGTTCCCTCGAGCGAGCCCGCGCCACTGCAGATCAGCAGCAACGCTATCTGGGCACGTTTGTACCGCCGAGGGCGCCCGAGGCAGCTCTGTATCCGAAACGGATTCAGGACACCCTTATATTTTTCCTGTTCGCCCTCGTGTTGTGGGCGATCGGTGTTCTGATTGCATACGCCATTAGGGATCATGCCTCATGATGCATGAATATCTGCCCACGAATAGAGGGGCGGCCTTGGGCGCTGGCAACGATAAAGATATCATTCCGGCTATGGTGCCGCGCCTGCCCGACAGCACGCCGATCACAACTCGGCTGGCAAAGGCGCGACAAAACCTACTATCCGGATGGACAGAGGAATGCTTCAAATGGGAGCGCTTCGAGTTCACCCTGGTCAACCAGAAATACGTCGTTTGTAATCACCCCCGTCACGTCCGTCGCGTGTTTCTCGACAACCACGACAACTACGATCGCAAAAGCCCCCAGATGCGGAGCGCCCTCGAACCGCTCCTGGGCGACGGTATGTTCGTCAGCGATGGCGACCTCTGGAGACAGCGCAGAGAGCTGTGTGCTCCATCCATGCGCCCTGATCTCCTGCCCCTCTTCGCTCCGCTCATGATCGATACCTCACTTGAGATGGCAGAGCGCTGGACCCATTTGGACGGCAGTGAGATCGATGTGCTCTCCGAGATGGGCCAATTGACCGCTCGCATTATTGGTCGAACGATTTTCGGTGACGATACGACACTGGGGGAGGCGGAAGCCGTCGTCAGCGGCTTTGCCGCGTATCAGCGCTCCATCGAGCAACTTGATCTTTCTTCGACCCTTGGACTTCCGCTGTTGCGCCTAGTCCCTAAGATTTTCCAACGCGGCTACGACGTCGCGGCAGCGCAACAAGTGCAATCGGTGATTGACCGCATCATCGCGCGCCACCGCGCTGGCCAAAGCACGGGCCGCGGCACGCCCAATCTCATCCAAATGTTTCTCGATGCTGAAAATGTACGAGACACTCATGGTTCCTGCCCAGTCTCGAATACCGCTCTGCGCAATGAGGCCATTGTCATGTTCATGGCTGGCCACGAGACTACAGCAAATACGCTGGCCTGGGCCTGGTATATCATGTCAGCTTTACCAAGTGTCGCCAACGCTCTCCACCGCGAACTCGATCAAGTCCTCGCAGGGCGCACGCCGCGCTACGAGGATGTCGCCCGCCTTCCCGTCACGCGTGCGATTATTGAGGAGACGCTTCGCCTTTATCCGCCGGTGCCCCTTCTCAGCCGGCAAGCACGCGGCCCAGACAAGCTTGGCAAACTAAACGTGAACGCCGGCGACATCATGCTGGTCGTTCCGTGGATCCTGCACCGCCACGACAAGTACTGGGACGCTCCGAACAAATTCCATCTGGAGCGCTTCTTGCCGGGCGCCCCCCGTCCGGACCGCTTTACTTATCTCCCCTTCAGCGTCGGCCACCGCGTTTGCCTTGGTCAGCGTTTTGGGTTGACGGAAACCATTCTCTGCCTCGCCATCCTTGCTCAGAAATTCGAGCTGTCGCTTCGGCCCAACCACGACGTCAACGTCTCGTGCCGGCTGACTCTACGCCCCGAGGGAGGCCTCCCCATGCGCATTCGAATGCGCTCTCCGCCATGAGCCGTGCCTCGGATCTGCTCTTGAAGACGGCTTATCGCACCCTGCGCATGCTCCCGGCGCCGTGCACGTCCGCGGTTGGCGCAGGGCTCGGGCATATCTACGCCCTGAACGCCTACCTGCGTGGTCACCTCTGGTTCAAGCGTACCATTTCCAACATGGAGCACCTCGCCGGAGCCGACCAACAAACCGCGACCGGAATGGCCTTCCAGCTCATCCGCAACACGGGCAGAGTTAAAGCCGAATTCGCCGTGATCGACCGCTGCCGTCGCTACGTCCGCTTCTCGGGCCTCGATAACCTGAAGCTCCTGACGAAGCCCGCCATCATCGTGGCGCCGCACATCGGAAACTGGGAAATCGCCGCCGCAGCCGTCGTCCTAGAGGGCATCCCCATCACCGCCCTCTACGATCCCCCCAAAAACGATGTGGAGCATAAACTTGCCCGCGAAACGCGCCTGCGCCTTTTGAGCCTCGCCCCCGGGTCTAAACTAATCCCGGCTTCGTCTTATGCCATGCGCCGCCTAGTGGAAGCCGCCAAGGCCCGCGAAAACTTGCTCATCTATATTGATGAAGAGAAAGACGACCTGATCTGGAACCCGCCGCTGGGACGCGAACTCCCCCTGCGCGGCAACCGTTTCATCGTTGCAAGCCTCGCGCTGAAGTACGACATGCAGATCATCCCAATTTTCGTGAAACGGCTGAATGGCCTCAACTTCGAGATCTGCATCGCTCCCGCCCTGCAGATGCCCACCTGTTCGGACCACCACTGCAATATCAAATCCCTGGCCGACCAAATTTCTCTCGATACCGAAAGGATCGTCCTAAGCCATCTGACCCAGTGGTTCTGGCTCCCCAAATTCCGGGCCCACCGGCCGTTCTCAGGAAATCTGCGGTACATTCAACGGCACATCGCACAACAAACGCGACATTCGCGATCGTAGGAAGGACTCAACGCCGCACGAATAGCGCAACAGTAAATGATGTTCTTTAAATTCGAGGACAAAAGTTGGTTAGGTTGCGACCGCCACCTAAATCCACCAAAATTCGTAGCATGGAGCTTGAGGTCAACATGGCGGTGTTGTACGAAATCCGCGACAGGTTCGAAATTCCGCGGCGTCGGCGTTATCGATGCGCCGTCAAAGGGCGGCCTTCTCACCATTTCGCTGGTGCACGAGACCTACCGGCAGGCCCATATCGCCGGCATTGTGTCCTCCGACCGCGGCGCCTCGCCCTTCATCAAGACGCTGTCGCTGGGCAGCGGGGTCGACAATGCCGGCCACCCCTATATCGAGAACCGCGCCACCCACACCACTTCGCCATCGCAATTCAGCCTGACCTTCTTCGGCGGCTTCAGGGGAGATGCTATGAAGACCTCGCAGCCATGATCTCCGGACAGCCGACGGCTGAATGCCTTCTAATATTGAAAGTCAGAGATGGCCACACTCACTTGCCAAGAGCCCGGCCTCGTCAAGCCCCCCCCCCCAGAGAGAACACGCGGCGAGTCGGGCATTGCGCTAATATTGGGCCTTTTACGTGCAAGACACCCCTCGCTAATGTTGGGATGCGATGATGTCATCAATCTTTATCAAACGCTGTTTCATGTGGCACATTCAAAGCATGTCGGATGCTCGATTAATTCGCATTCTTACATTAAGAAAACCCTCGAAACTGGGGATAACGAAATGCTAATGCAGTCAGCCATTTGAAAGAACGGAGCAATTGATCTCGAATGAGCGACTACCGCTTTTACGGATTTCTATTCCGTTGGACTGGCAACAATTTTGCGAAACGAGCACCAAGGATTTGAGCGATGAACTCAGAAGAGAAAAGAATAACCGTAGTCATTCCTGTCCGCGTAACTTCAGATAACATCTACTTGATCGGTCGACTTGGATATGTTGAGCTTGATCCTTTTTTCTCGCAATACATAAACGTCATGGTCGTGGATGATGGCTCAAAGATGGATATAGCAAGGCAAATAGAAGAATCCTGCCGTCAGAAAGGATACGATTACAGAAGAATAGAATCTCGGGGACAAGTTTTTTCCATCGCTCGGTGTCGAAATTATGCCGCCATGCATGCAACCACACGATATGTATTCTTCCAAGATGCTGACTTGATGCCCACTCCTGGATTTTACAAGAAACTGCAAAATGAAATTGGCATAACAGGCCTGGATGCGCACAATAACAACATGATAATGGTGCCGGTATGCTACCTTACCGAGGCAGCGACGGATCATTTCTTGAATGAAATTAATGAGGAGAAGATTCAATACTATATCGATAAAACGATAATTAGAGATGGCTTGGTTGTTGAGAAATTTTCTTCTGGCACGAGCGCGTGCTTGTATGACAGATACTACTACCTTTCACTTGGCGGAAATAGAGAGGACTACTCTGGGTGGGGATACGAGGATATCGAATTTAATACGCGGGTCATCCGTGATTCAAAGCAATTTCCTATCCCCGCCGATTGGAACAAAGATATCTCCTCCCTCGATATTCAGACGGAATTTCGAGGCTGGAAATCTGCATATCGACTTTTCGGCGATCGATCTTTCTTTAAGGGGTTGCTGCTGTTCCATGCATGGCACCCCGTTCCACTTTCTACTGCATATAGCCTGCGCAGGTCTGAAAACCAGCGTTTGTTTCTGCAGCACATGAAAGATTTTGCCGCGAAGGGCGAGCAGCCTACGCCGCTACCTGATGAATTATCCGGATCCACACTTTTATTTAGAAAGAATGCCTTCACGTTCGAGAGGGCACTCCGGCCCCTTCTTGGCAAAACCAAGTGCGTTTCAGAATACGCGTTTGCTAGCAAAGAAGATTTTTTAAACTACTATCGTCGCTATGGCTTTACAAGAATTCTTTTTCACAACCCTTATGCAAATGAACAAGTCAAAGATATCTATGACTGGGCTAGAGAAGAGGGGCTTCACTTTATCGTCGCGGAAAGAGGCGCTCTTAATGATAGCGTCCTTTTCGATCGAACAGGCTTTCTCGGCGACAGTCAGCTGTTTCATGATAGATTCTGGAATCATGATTTAACGACGGTACGGGAAAATCGCATACTGGAATATATTTGGAAGGAGCGAAGCGGGGGCAATCTACTGGAAAGTCAGGGTGATAGAGTCTCTGCGCCTGACTTAAGATCAAAGCTTGAGGTTACCCCAAATGAAAAGTTAATTCTCGTATGCTTGCAGAGGCCTGGCGATACAGCTACGAGGTTTTTTCAAGGAGAGATGGGATCCTATCTTGATTTTGTCGCAGCTATAGAGAAACTATCGCATGACCTTCCAGAAAACTATCGTTTCTTATTCAAGGTGCATCCGCTAGAGACTGACGTGCCGAATATAAATGGTGTCAATGTAACAGACTACCACCTTTACGATCTTTTCGAGGTTGTGGATTTACTCGTCGTATTCAATTCAGGGACCGGTGTGCAGGCGTTAATGTGGGATCTGCCAGTTGTAACTTGCGGAAAGGCATTTTATGACCATCACCGACTCACACACCATATGACTTCATATGAAGATCTGCGGTCGGCATTGCAGGAAGACATGGATATTTATCCTGAAGAAAGAAAGCGGTTTCTTTCCTACCTAGTTGATGAGTATTACTCATTCGGTAAGTTTGCTACACGAAGAACTGTTTTGGAAACGGGGGAAAATATGACCGCCACAATTAGTATACAGTTCACTAGATTGCGCTTTGAAGGTAAAAACGCAAACTTCTACCGCGAAAGTGGCGTCATTGATGATTGGCGATCTATGTTATTCGATAGGTACTTTTGGCAGAAGCGATCTTCCAAGGCTTCTCCGACTCAAGCTAAACCTGAACTACCTCAAGCCACGCCCGCACTGTCCAATGCTCAAGTGAAATATATTCAGTTGTATGATCGCGGTTGCCATAATTTTCATCGAGGAAACTACACGGAGGCGGTGCGAGATTTGGAAGAGGCCATAAAACTACAGCCGCAAAATGCTAATGTCCGCCGTGTCATAGCTGAGGCGTTCATTAAGGCGGGAGACAACAGCAAAGCCATCGCTCACTTAGAAGCGGCACACAAGCTTGTTCCTACCAATCAACCAGTAAGCAGAAGGCTGAAGGGACTCAAGAGTCCGCTTCGGCGAATATTTTGGGAAGACAAGCCGTTTCCCGTGCCGTTAGGCCGTCAAGCATAGGAAGGTGTGGGAAGGGCTATACGATTGGGATGGCAACCGTCGAACCAGTTGTTAGGAAGAAGGAGTTTTCGGTAGTAATCCCCGTACGGCTCAACCAGACGTATGGGAATGCTCTGGAGCGGCTCGACTTCCTGGCTGAGGACAGCAGCCGCGAACGCTATGCGCTGGTGATGGTGGTCGATGACGGCTCGCCGGCGCCCTTCGCCTCACGTCTGCACGCCCGCTGCCGCGAGCTTGGTTTCGACTATCTGCGGCTCGACACAGAGGCCAATGTGTTCTCCATCGGCCGCTGCCGCAATGAAGGCGCGATGCGCGCCACCACCCGCTACATCTTCTTTCAGGATATCGATCTGATCCCGCCCGAGGGCTTCTACGAGAAGCTCGCTCGTGAAATCCACATCGTCGGTCTGCCCGATCACAACAACAACATGATCATGATCCCGGTCGCCTATCTGACCGAAGCGGCCAGCAGGGCCTATCTCGCTGACCGCGCGCCGGGCAAGTTCCAGCGCTACATGGACCGTGCCATCCTGCGCGACCGCGCCGTGTTCGAAAAATTCTCCACTGGCACCAGCGCCTGCCTCTACGACCGCTACTATTACCTCGCTTGCGGCGGCAATCACCCGGCCTTCGCCGGCTGGGGCTTCGAGGACCTCGAATTCAACACCCGCGTCATCCTCGATTCGGGCCGCTATCCGCTGCCCGACGACTGGCTCGAGGACATTTCCTCTTTCGACCTGCAGACCAATTACCGCGGCTGGAAAGCCGCCTATCGGCTGTTTGGCGATCGCTCTTTCCTCAAGGGCCTGTTGCTGTTCCATGCCTGGCACCCGGTGGTGCCGGAGTCGACCTACCGGCGGCGCAAGGAACACAATCGCAAATTTTTTCTGGAACATATGAAGCGCTTTCGGCACACGCGCGAACACCCGCATCCCTTGCCTTCGCTTGAGCGCGGCAAGACGCTGCTTTTCCGCAAGAATGCCTTCACCTTCGCCCGCGAGCTGCAGCCACTGCTTGGCGAAGTGCGGCTAGAAGATGAGAAACAGTTCGCAACGAAGCAGGATTTCGTCGGCTATTTTCGCGCCGGCGGCTTCAATCGCATCCTGTTCCACAATCCTTACGCAACGCTGGAGATGCGGCAGCTCTATGACTGGGCGCGGGAAGAGGACCTGCCGTTCTTCATCGCCGAGCGCGGCGCCCTCAACGACAGCATCCTGTTCGACCCGACGGGCTTCCTCGCCGACAGCTCGCAATTTGCCGAAGTGTTGTGGAACCGGCCGCTCGCTGACGACGAAGAAGCGCGAATGCTTAACTATGTCCGCGACGAGCGCTCCGCTGGGGCGCTGCTGGAGGCCCAGGGCGAGCGGCTGGCTTCCGCCGCGCTGCGCGAGGCGCTCAATGTGACCCGCTCCGACAAGCTGATCCTTGTCTGCCTGCAGCGCCCGGGTGATACCGCGACGCGGTATTTCAACGGCGAGCTTGGCAGCTATCAGGATTTTGTCGCGGCGCTCTCCCGGCTGTCGCGCGAGCTGCCCGCCGGGTATCGCATGCTCGTCAAGGTGCATCCGCTGGAAAGCGACGTTCCGGATATTCTCGGCGAAGATGTGACTCGGTACCATCTCTATGACCTGCTCGACATCGCCGACCGGCTGGTCGTTTACAATTCCGGCACTGGCGTGCAGGCGATGATGTGGGACCTGCCGGTGATCACCTGCGGCCGCGCCTTCTACGATCACGAAAGCCTGACCTGTCATGTCGGCAGCTATGGCGAGCTGAAAAAGGCCGTTGAGGAAGAGCTGATGGTGGACGGTGTCGCGCGGCGGCGCTTCCTGTCCTATCTCGTTGAGCGCTATTATTCATTTGGTACCTTCGCCACGCGCAAGACCCGCATGGACAATGGAGACCGGATGACGGCGACAACCCGCATCGTTTACAGCAAGTTGCGGTTCGACGATATTGAGTTGAGTTTCCTGCGCCATGGCGAAGCGCTTGACGACTGGCAGTCGATGCTGTTCGATCGGTATTTGTGGCTGAAGCGCGAACAAGTGAGATCGCTGAATAAACCGACGCAGAAGAAGAGCCGAGAAAGTCTGGCCGACGTGATCTACAGAGCGAGCCGTAACGTGCCGGTTGCAGAACAGGTAATCGACTTTATCGCGCCGGCCTATGAATGGCTGGAGAAGCGACTGAAAAGCCGTTGATCAGGCAACAGCCGACAGGACCAGAAAGTCTGGCCATGATCTCGAAACAAACCGCAGAGCGGGCGCTCCTGGCGTCGGAACTGAGACTGGCCGATGCGCTCACCGCTCTTAGCTGGTGCATTTCGGGGCGCCTCAATTTCCCCGAGTTGGCCGGACTTGTCGAGCAACCAAGGCAGCGCGGTGAGATCGACGGCGCCTTTTACCAGAAGATTCACGACGAATTGACTGCTTACCAGCAGAACAACTGGCTGGTTGGCGAGGTAGAACATATCCTGACTCCGGACCTGAAGACCATTGTCGAACTGGGATGTGGCAACGGCGGCTTTCTGAAAGCGATCGCAAAGCATGTCGATTGTGTCACCGGCATCGATTGGGCGAAATCGCCGCTATTGGAGCCGCTACCAGAAAATACCACATTTGCGCAACGAGATGTTTTGACCGAAGATGTTCCGGCCGCCGATCTCGTCTGTTCGGCGGATCTGCTTGAGCATTTCGCTCCGGAGGAAATCGGATCACTTCTCACAAGAATGAACAACGCTGCAGCGCGACAATACCACGTCATTGCCTGCTATGACGATGGTCACAGCCACCTCACAGTCATGCCACCCGGCGCATGGCTCGCCACCTTTCGTCGAGTTGAACCCTCTTTCACTATTGCCAGAGTCAGTATTCGCAGAGATGACCCCAACCAGATTGTGTGCACAATTGCCAAAGGCCAATAGTGGCCGCTTACATAGTGTGACCCGAATAACCCAGACAATAAAGACGCCTTTTACTCATAGCGGAATTGATCCGCATATTTGAGTATTTTATAGCCCCTACAAATGACAAAAGTTCACGACCCAGTGCCAACACTATTTCTTCAGCGTCGGGCCCATCCCAACGCCCGCCAGCGCTTCTGATGCAAGCCGTGCGAAGCCGCGTTCTCGGTAAGCGGTGCGCCGCCCCCACGTTGCCTGGGTAGCTGCGGGTGGGTGATGGTCGGGCAAGGCCCGCGATCGATACGTTCATAATGACGACTCACTGCGATGACGAGAAGAAGTACGGCATCGTCGATCAGATTGTTGCTGAGTACGAGGGCATCACGAAGTCAGGCGGGACGATTGCGGGGCAGAAGGAGCGCGATCTGGTCACCGTCAACGGCGTGCGCGTGACGCTGGCAGATGGCACGTGGGGGCTGGTGCGCGCTTCGTCGAATAAGCCGGAACTGGTGATCGTGGTTGAGAGCCCGGTGTCGGAGGCTAATAAGATTGCCATGTTCCGCGATATCGAGGCCCGCCTCGCCAAGCATCCGGACGTCGGCGAATACAATCAGAAGATCTAAACCTTGGAGAACAGCCGCTAGCTGGCCAACGCGAGGGGCACATCGAAACATAGAGCCAACTTCAGTGGCCGGCATCCAGTCGCACTCGCTAGACTGTCCCGACAATCGAAGATGACAGCGTTTCGGTCTACTCAAAGGTAGCCACGCACAGAATAGACGGCGTAACCAATCCACTCCTTGAGTGCCAAGGTAGTCAGATCCATTCTGACTGAGTGCTTGCGGGCTGGGGGGCAAAAATCCCAGTGAAGCTTTATTGAGACGGCGGTTCCGCACGGCGCCCCCGTTATCGGTTCTAGGCCTTCGCCTGACCTGCGGACCGACCTTGCTCAGCGCCGCTGCGTTAGCGCGAGGGCAAGTGTGGACCCAGGAGAACATCAGCTCACCACCGCGAACGATCCGATCACCCACGCGCTGGAACAAGCGGTCGGTGCGTTGCACGGCCGTCGACAGCGGTGTCCAAACTCGGTCGCCACGCAGACTCTCACCGGCCTCCGCGCCGGAAGAGAGGCAAAGAGCAGAGAGGGCAGCCGAAGCCGCGAGCAATGCAATGCGGGTCATTAGGGCCTCCTCGAGATTTGGACGCGGTTGAGAAGAATGTGCCCGTTCATCGAACCACGCGAGAAGCCCCCCGTTTGTGGCGAAGGATCGTCAGTTTGATTGCTGTGTGCAACAGGAGCCCCCCATCGCTCGGGATGCCTTTAAAGGAATGCGATAGCCGTCTGCGTCGTCCGGTCCGCTGCCACATCCTCGAATGTTGTCCCGGTCTCCGTGAGCCTCCCACGCTTACCGGTGAAGGCCTCGTAGCGGCGGACGATCACATCGCAATAGAGCGGATCGAACTCTATGAGCCGGGCCGCACGGCCCGTCTTCTCGGCCGCGATGAGGGTGGTGCCGGACCCGCCGAAGGGATCAAGGACCCGCTCGCCGCGCTTGGTCACGTCGAGAAGTGCATCGGCGACGAGGGCGACCGGCTTCACGGTTGGATGCATTTCGAGCTCGTCCATGCGACCCTTCTTCATGGTGTTGACGCCCGCGTAATCCCAAACATTCGTCCGGTAGCGGCCCCCGTCGCCGAGTCCGAACGTATTCGTGTGCGGGGCCGTGCCGACCTTGAACACAAAGACCATCTCGTGTTTCGAGCGGTAGAAGGTGCCCATGCCGCCGTTGGTCTTGTTCCAGACGCAGACATTCTTCAGCTCGGTAAAGATCCCTTCGCCGGCCGTCAGAAGCTCGCCCATGTGCCGCCAGTCCATGCAGACGAAGGCAATCGCGCCGTCCCGGCAGGCCGCAGCCGCATGGCCAAGCGTGGCCTTCAGGAAGGCCGTGAAAGCCTCCCGGGTCATCTCGCCGGCCGCGAAGGCGAACTCCCGGTGCTTGGTCGCGCCGAGGCCGGAGACATGGCCATCGATCGGCACGTTGTAGGGCGGGTCCGTGAACACGGCATCGATGGCTTCCCCCGCGAGAAGGCGGGCATAGACGCCGGCATCCTGCGCATCGCCGCAGATCAGGCGATGACGGCCCAGCTGCCAGACGTCACCGGGGCGGGTGACGGCTACACCAGCCGGTTCGGGGCACGCATCTTCGGCCGCGTCCGACCCCGCTGGCGCCGCCTCCTGGGCCGCCTGAAGAACAACGTCGACGTCGCCGATCGTGAAGCCGGTGACCTCGACGCTGTAGTTCGCCTCGATCAGGCCTTGCAACTCAATGGCGAGGAGTTCCTGGTCCCAGCCTGCGTTCAGGGCGAGCTTGTTGTCAGCGAGGATGTAGGCCCGCTTCTCGGTTTCGGAGAGATGCGCGAGGCGAAGGCACGGCACTTCGGTCAGCCCGATCGATTGCGCGGCCAGCACGCGGCCGTGACCGGCCATGATGCCGTTCGCCTCGTCAATGAGGACCGGGTTCGTAAACCCGAACCGCTCGATCGACTGGGCGATCTGGCGGATCTGCTTCTTGGAATGGGTGCGGGCATTGCCCGCGTAGGGCTTGAGCACTTCGGGGGCGA